>Ga0209550_10001715_pt1 | contig 21024 bp, 23 predicted proteins | sample LauGreSuBDMM15SN_2_FD_187567 | JGI IMG/M metagenome (GOLD analysis project Ga0209550, IMG submission 187567) | Freshwater lake microbial communities from Lake Michigan, USA - Su13.BD.MM15.SN (SPAdes) (version 5) | ecosystem: Environmental > Aquatic > Freshwater > Lake | place: Lake Michigan... | reverse complement strand
TCCAGGTTGATGGATTGCGTGGGCGCCCCCATGCGTCATAACTCCTTTGTTCTACAATACCTCCACTGGCATCAGAAATGGCCATTAAACTTCCTTGGTAATCAAGGTGTAAATAAAATATTTCTGAACTTGTAGGACTAGTTTTTTTATGAATTGCAATGGGTTCACCACCAGCATAAATATAAGTATATTCTACACCATTTAATATTTCCATGTTAGCACTAGAAATATAATAGTTAGAAATGGTGTACATAGGGTAATGATTGTATATTAGTAGCCAACTATTAGAACAACTCACCTTTGAATTCTTTCAATGGGATTTCTAAATCCAATAATTCTATTTTAAGCCCATTTTCCTTTTGTATTGGCATAAAGATTTGTCCAAAAGATTTTTTGTCTTTTGTAATATATGCCGCAATTTTCCTATTGAATATCTGAGCTATCAACTTACAATCATCTTTTATTACGTTGCGTTCAATATTAGCAACTTGCTCTTTATTATTGATTAAAATTGAATGAAACTCTCCTGCTGTTTTTCCATCAAAAAAATCGAATGGGATAATTTTTACAAATTCAAGAGGTAAATTATGGGCATCATCTTTAACAGAGTATTCGGCAATAACAATGCTTGACAAATATATTTCTACTTTTTTTTCTAAAAAGTATTTAAAATAATCCTTTGCATTTTGATGTAATTGGTCATTACTCTTAAGCAAACGAATACAAAAAGAAGTATCGAGTAGAATACTATCCATTTGTCCCTCCTCTTAATTCGTTTAACCAAGAATCTACATTAGGGATTGCATTCCAAATTACCGAAGCTCTTTCTATTAGCAAATCCAATTTATGTTCATCATAATTTGGATTGTAGGTAATATAATCAATTAATTTAAGGTCAAAAGGTTTGCCATCTATAAGGTTTTGTTTTCCCTTTGCCCTTACCCCATAAATTTTAAACAAACGCTTTTCTACCTCCAATAACTGTTGTTCAGTGGCACTTATAACAAGCTTTCCATACTCTTTTGTTAATAAGTGAAAGTTCGGATTATTCCCCCCTTCTTCATTGACCTTACCATACAAAACAAATTCAGTTTCGATATGTGTAGCAGCTATTTTGAAAAATTGAGTTTCTTTGTTTATTTTTAATAATGGTTTTGGATTTGAAGAACTGTAAAACGTAATTTCAAGATTTTTTTCTTTTGCATTACGTTGAAATTTATCAATAACCTCCGCTCTTTTGGAATCCAAAAAATCAATATTTCCTCTATTGTTAATTTCTCCTGACAAACCGTTAAACAATAAAACACTTGATATGGGCAAGTAAAATAAATGCCTTGCCGAACCTTCTTCTAACTTATATGAAATATGCGGTCGTTCTGCTTTATCTCCTCTTTTAGGGTACAAGAACGTTTCTACATCGCTGATAATTTCTTTAATATCTGCAATGTCTATATCAATGGGTTTAATCGGTTTGTTGCCAATTAAACCATCAATTTTAACTTCTATGTAACCTTGTTCTTCCACATTGCAAGTTTACGATTTTTTATTTATTTTCACTTCTTTCTAAAGTCTATGTTTTCGGTTCACTATTTATTTAAATGACGGTTTTGTCTCTGTTGTTAAGTAATACAACCATTGAACATATTATTGTTTTAACACCTATTAAACGTAATTATATCTTAAAATCTTAACTAAATATCTTTTTGTAAAATTTTAATTAGTTCTTCAAAACTCATTCTATATATACTCTCTGCCATTTCGTAAAAATTCAATGGAAAGATGAAATAGTATCACAATATGGTTTGAACTTTAGGTAATATAGAAGTAAGTATATTTCCCTTTTATACTTTATTGTATCGTATTTAATTAACTGGTTTTTTAAACCAACTCCTACTTATCCATACTCAACCCCATCAATTCAAAAGTTTTTTGGGCGGCCATTTGTTCGGCTTTTTTCTTGGAGGTGTGTTCGGCTATGCCTTTTATTTCGCCGGCATATTTTACCGTAATTTTATAGATTTTGTTCTTGCCATCCGAAATTTCTTCCACATCAAAATCCATGGAATTACCATTCTTTTGGGCAAATTCAATTAACCGGCCTTTGAAATTGGTTTCGGTACTTTGCAGTTTGTCAACGTCAATATGAAATCTTAAAAGGTTGTCTACGATAAATTGTTTACAGCCCTCAAATCCTGCATCTAAGTAAATGGCGCCAATAAATGCTTCTAGGGCATTGCCAAAGATGCTATTGCGCAAATTGATGTTTTGCATGGCCTTGCGGTCGTAATCTAAAAGCAAGTTCAAATTAATTTTAATGGCCAATTCATTGAGGCTTTCTCTGCTCACTATTTTTGAGCGCAATTGGGTCAAAAAGCCCTCATCCTTAAATGGATATTTTTTAAATAGAAATTCTGCAACAATGGCATTGAGCATGGCATCGCCTAAATACTCCAAACGCTCGTTGCTGTCTTTATAACCATTTTGGTGTATGGTGCGCGAAACCGAGTGGTGGCGCAGTGCTTGCTCATAAGCGTGCAAACTCATAGGCATAATGCCTGTAACCGATTTTATCTTAAGCGCAAATGAACGTTGGTCCGCTGAACGCGGCTTTAAATGTGTAATTAAGGTCCTTAACAAAACCTATTCTACAAATTTTTTCACAATTACTGAGGCATTGTGACCACCAAAACCAAAAGTATTACTTATGGCAGCATTTACTTCACGGTGTTGAGCCTTTTTAAACGTTAGGTTCAAACCTGAATCTACAGCTGGATCATCTGTAAAATGGTTGATGGTTGGAGGAATAATCCCTTTATGAATAGCCAAAATACAGGCTATGGTTTCAATGGCACCCGCTCCACCTAATAAATGACCAGTCATAGATTTGGTAGAACTGATATTCATCTTGTAGGCATGATCGCCAAAAACCGACATAATGGCTTTTATTTCCTGTGGATCACCCAAAGGAGTAGATGTTCCGTGAACATTTACATAATCAATTTCTTCGGGTTTCATTCCAGCATCTTCTAATGCGTACTTCATCACATTGGTAGCGCCTAATCCTTCAGGATGTGGAGCTGTCATGTGGTAAGCATCTGCAGATAGGCCGCAACCTACAATTTCTGCATAAATTTTTGCCCCGCGGGCTTTGGCATGCTCGTATTCTTCGAGAATTAAAGCGCCAGCACCTTCTCCTAAAACAAATCCATCACGATCTAAATCGAATGGCCTTGACGCAGTTGCAGGATCATCGTTGCGCTCACTCAATGCTTTCATGGCATTGAAACCACCAATGGCAGCTTCATTTACACAAGCTTCTGAACCACCTGTAACAATAATGTCTGCTTTATTTAACCTAATATAGTTAAATGCATCAGCAATTGCATTGGTAGAAGAAGCACAAGCAGCTACAGTAACAAAATTTGGACCTCTATAACCATGTCGGATAGAGATCATGCCAGCAGAAATATCCCCAATCATCATGGGAATAAAAAACGGACTGAACCTAGGGGTTCCGTCGCCTTTGGCAAATTCTCTTACTTCATGTAAAAAGGTATGCAAACCACCAATACCGGTGCCCCAAATAACGCCCACTCTGTCTTTATCAATAGTATCATCCAAACCAGCATCTTTGATCGCTTCATCAGTGGTTACAATAGCAAACTGAGTAAAGCGGTCCATTCTGCGGGCCTCTTTTCTATCCATAAATTGGGTTGGGTCGAAATTTTTTACCTCACAAGAAAACTTGGTTTTAAATTTAGAAGTATCAAATTGGGTAGTTGGCGCTGAGCCACTTACCCCATTTGATAGTCCTTCCCAATACTCTTGTAATGTGTTCCCGATTGGTGTAATTGCACCTAATCCTGTTACTACAACTCTACGAGTAAGCATCAGCAATTAATTTACTGCTAAATTAGCTTTTTACGTTTTGCTCAATGTACGAAACAGCTTGTCCAACTGTACCAATCTTCTCAGCTTGGTCGTCTGGAATAGCAATGTTGAATTCTTTTTCAAACTCCATAATTAACTCAACGGTATCCAATGAATCGGCACCTAAGTCGTTTGTAAAACTTGCTTCATCGTTGATTTCACTTTCTTCAACTCCAAGTTTGTCCATAATAATGGTCTTAACTCTTCCTTTGATATCTGACATTTTCTTAAGATTTAATAGTCTGCAAATAAACTACTTTTTGTAATAAAAATGCAAGTTTTCAAATAAAGTGTGTTTTTAAGTGCTATAAGTTTGGTTTTCTTTTGTAAAATTATTGGGTTTTTTCGGCTTTTTCCTGTAAAAAGCCTTATTTTGTGTGCTTGAAAAAGTTACAATTGGAGGTCGAGGAGGATTTAGCTTTTCTCCTTTTTGGATTAGTTTCCAGCCATAAGGTGAGCAAATTGGTCTTTTTTTTGAACCAAATTGGCAATTTGGACTTCAGAAGAAGCGCAGATTTATTGCTACCAGATTTCAATCCTAAGTCGGAAACAAGTTTCTCTAAGTTCGATTTTATCGACGAAGAAAACCACTTGGACTTCTATTTGTTGGCTAATAAAGAGTTTGGTCTTTGCCTATTTAACGACCTCAGGCAATTTGATTATTTGGTGATTGTTAGGGGAGGCTTAGAATTTTTTGATGCCAGCAACTTTACCAAAGAAAGCATGAAGCTGCCAGGAATACAACTTGCAGCACCAATAGAAAACGAAAAAATAAAATCAACAGTAAGTTGGATAATATAATATATGAGTGAGTTAAAGTTTAATAGAACAAAGATTATTGCAACCATTGGGCCTGCAACAAGTAGCTACGAAAATTTAAAAGAGATTGTTTTAGAAGGAGTAGATGTGTGTCGCCTAAATTTTTCTCATGGTTCTTATGAAGATCACCAGGTTGTTATCAATAATATCAATCAGTTAAATGAAGATCTTGGAACCCATGTTTGCATGCTCCTAGATTTACAAGGTCCAAAATTGAGAGTGGGTGAAATGGAGAATGGCAAAATTGAGCTGAAAACCGGTTCAACCATTGAGGTTACAACAGAAAAATGTATAGGTACTTCCGAAAAAATCTATGTGAATTTTGAGAATCTTCCCAAAGATGTAAATAAAGGTGAACGTATTTTATTAGATGATGGCAAGTTAGAATTAATTGTTATTGATACAGATAGAAGAAATTCAATCAAAGTAGAAGTTCTTGTTGGCGGCTTTTTAACCAATAAAAAGGGATTCAATTTACCCAATACCAAAATGTCAATTCCAAGTATGACCCAGAAGGACATGGATGATTTGAAATTTGGCCTAGAACAAAAAGTTGAATGGGTGGCCCTTAGTTTTGTGAGAAATGCAGATGATGTAATTTTTATCAAAAACCTCATTGAGCTCAATGAATGGAAGCCGCGCGTTATTGCGAAAATTGAAAAACCTGAGGCTATAGTTAACATAGATAGAATTATTGCTGTATCGGATGGCATTATGGTGGCTCGCGGCGATTTAGGTGTTGAAATGCCAATGGAGGAGGTGCCAGTTCTGCAAAAAATGATTGTAAAAAAATGCATCGAGGCTTCTAAACCAGTAATTATTGCCACCCAAATGATGGAGAGCATGATTACGAGTCCTGTGCCTACCAGAGCAGAAGTAAATGATGTGGCCAATGCAGTAATGGATGGTGCCGATGCAGTAATGCTAAGTGCCGAAACCTCTGTAGGGGCTTTCCCAACTTTGTGTGTACGTGCCATGCAAAAAACCATTGCCCAAGTAGAGCAAAAAACCAATGCTCCTTATTTCAAAGGCAAGAGACCTGATGATAACTCACCAACTTTTATCTCCGATGAAATATTATTTACTGCTGTGCGTATCTCCGACCACATGCGTGCCAAGGCTGTAATTGGTATGACCTTCTCTGGTTATTCTGCTTATCGTTTATCATCCTATAGGCCAAAAGCTGAAATATTTATTTTTACCACCAATCCAAGGTTGTTAAAAACCATGAGCTTGGTTTGGGGCGTAAGAGGATTTTTGTACCGTGGTTTTGAAAGTACCGATCAATCTATACAAGACATCAACGATCAATTGAAGCACATGGGATTATTAAAATCAGGTGATATTGTTATCAATACTGCCAGTATGCCAATTACAGATAGATCGAGAACCAATGCCGTTAAAATTAGTGAAATTAGTTAGGCACCATAATTAAAATTGTTGATTGAATTAATTTATAAAAGATGAAAATACCTTCCTCACTTTTACTCCTTGTAGTACTGTTTATTTTTGCTTGTGGTAAAACCAATACCGTTACCCCTACAGATGGCGGTAATACTGTAATTACCATTGATAGCTCTGAGTTCAATGGCCGCTTATTTGTAACTACCTATGATTATCAAAGTGGCAACAAAGTTGGTGGCACCGATGTGTATATTTACACCAATTACGACGATATCAAAAGGCGTTTGTTTTTGCATTATAAGAAAACAAATACCAGTAATGCCGAAGCAGATTTTGGTTACTTGTTGCAAGGCAATTATTATATTGTTTCTAATACCATAAATAAATATGATACCAGTTTGGTTCAGATATTGAGCAAACGAATCATTCAAAGAAGTGTTTACCTGCAATGAGCGAATTGGAAATAGAAAATAAGGTAGCTGCATCTGGACTCATTACCTTGAATTTGGAAGATTATGCGCCAACTTTTGAAAGGGTTGAATTGGATATCAAGCCTTGGCTGTTTCGTGAAATGATTTTGAAAGAAAAAGATTTTCGCGAATTTGTTAAGTTGCATGATTGGGCCCAATACCAAAATAAAATTGTGTGCTTTGTTTGTAGTGCAGATGCCATCGTTCCAACTTGGGCATATATGTTGTTAGCCATATCGGTTCAACCCTATGCTGTAAAATATTTTTTCGGTTCGAACCAAGAAATTGATGCAATTCTTTTTCATGAAGCCATCAATAAAATAGACTTTTCGCAGTTCCAAGATAAACGTGTAATTGTAAAAGGCTGTGGCGATATTCCTTTGCCCATCAATGCATTTGTGGAGATTACCGCCGGCCTTCAACCTTATGCCAAAAGCATTATGTACGGCGAGGCTTGTAGCAATGTGCCTATTTATAAGAAGAGGTAGCCTTTTCATTTTGTGGGCTGTGGATTTAAGCATATTTTTGTAAGACATTTTTTGGCAATTCACTACAATAAACATGGCAAACCCAACTAAAATAAAATTAAGTCCAATCACCAATTTATCTGATGCACGCTTTGCTGCAGCTGCGGGAATTGAATACATGGGTTTTTGTTTTGATCCAAGCTCTCCAGATTTTTTATTGCCAATTAAAGCACTTGAAATTATAGAGTGGACCAGTGGCTCCTATGCAATTGGCGAGTTTGGCAGCCAAGAGCTATCAGAGATCAGTGAGCTGAGTGAATTGTTAAACCTAGATGTTGTTTTGCTAAATAACCGCATTCTGCCAGATGAATTGCCACAAATTGGAAAGCCTATTATTAAGGCCATTCAATTGGATGAAATGGGGCCTGTTGAATTGGCCAACGAACTCTGTGCTTATGCACCCTATGCAGATGCTTTTCAATTGAACGGAACACAACCTATTGCTGCACGCAGGGATGAATTGATGGAAGCCTGCTTACAGTACAAAATTGTATGGAACTTACCTTATAACAATGCCAATTTGCTTGATATTTTAAATACCTATAAGCCTTATTCTTTGGTAATTTTGGCTGGTTCAGAAGAAAAAGTTGGCATGAAAGAATACGATGAGTTGAATGAAATGCTAGATTTACTGAAGGCTTAACTGGTTTAAAATTTCCTTTATTTTAAACTATCGATTTCCTTTTTTACTACTTCCATTAACTTATCTACTTCGCCTGTATTGTTGTAAATATGCGTAGAAACTCTCACTGAGTTGAGGCTATTTTCCTGCACCATTCTAATGCGCACTTTTGCTTCTGCACACTTGGCATAAAATTTACTGAAGTCGAAGCCTTTTATTCTAAAGCCATTTACGCCACCTCGCGAGCGTTCTTCGGTTGGAGTGATGAGTTCAACCCTATCACCAAAACTCAACAATTGGTCTTGCGCATATTTACTCAAATACATAATGCGCTTGTGTATGTTGTCCATGCCAATACTTTCAATAAAATCTATGGCGGCATCTACTCCTCTGTACAAGCCTACATTTTGTGTGCCACCATAATACCTATGTGCAGTATCTGCATAAGCTCCAGTTGAAATGGGCACTGTGGCCATATTCCATTTGCCATTGTCGCTACCACCACCTACAAAATAAGTTTGTAAGGTGTTTTGAAAATCTTTCCGCACATACAAAAATCCTGTCCCTTTTGGACCAAGCATCCATTTATGGCAACAAGAAGCGTAAGCATCACAGCCCATATCGTGCAAATCTAATGCTAACATTCCCGGACCATGCGCGCCATCAATAAAGGCAAAAATTCCCTTCTCTTTGGCCCAAGTACAGATTTCTTTTGCAGGTAAAATTTGCCCTTGCGTACAAGGAATATGAGGCACGGCAACAACCCTGGTTTTTTTTGTATAAAGCGCTTTGATCCTATCCAAGGTTTCGGCAGCAGTTGAGGCAGGTGTAAAAACTTTGATCACTATGCCATGTAGCATTTGTCGGTTCAGCCAAGGAAAAGCATTGCCCACATGTTCGTGGGTTGTCATAATCACCTCATCGCCTTTTTTCAAAGGAAGTCCCCAGCAAACAATGTTAATGCCATCTGTTACATTGTGTGTAAGTGCAATCTCATCTTCGTTGGCACCTACAAATTTTCCCAGTTTAGCAGAAGTTGATTCCCAGCCACCATAATTGCCCAATACATCGCAATCGTTCATGCCTTTTTTTACGGCTTCAATCACAGGGTAAGGCGATGGTCCCATGGTGCCATTGTTTAAATAGGCCCATTCCTTTTGTAAGGGAAATTGCTGCCTCACCAATTGCCAATAATTTTCGTCGTTGGCCGCAATTAAGCCATTGCTCATAGGCAGTGGCATGGCTAATAAATCATTGCTCATTGTAGGAATTGCCATAGCACCAAATAGTGTTGCTGAACCCTGTTTGATAAAATTTCTTCTGCTAGCTTTCATAAGAGTAATTTAAGCACAAGGTATATTTTTTTTTGTAAAGAGTTATATCTTGCCACCACTTTTAGCAAGTGGAATGAAGGAAAATTATCGTGTAATAGGGCTCATGAGCGGCTCTTCTTTGGATGGAGTGGATGTGGCTTGTTGCGATTTTTGGTGGAAGGAGAACAGTTGGCAGTATAAAGTGATTGAGGGCAAAACCTATCCTTATTCTGAGATGTGGGTGGCTCGCTTGCAACAATTGCCCCAACAAAGTTTGGAAGTTTTTCCTAAAACCCATGCCTTTTATGGCAGGTATTTGGGACAATTGGTGAACCAATTTTTACAAGAAACAAAGCTTACGGCAGATTTTGTGGCCTCACATGGGCACACTATTTTTCACCAACCCATGGCAGGTTTTACGGCCCAAATTGGAGATGGGGCAGCCATTTCGGCTATTTGTGGTTTGCCGGTAGTGAGTGATTTTAGAAGCATGGATATTGCTTTAGGTGGCCAAGGAGCACCGCTGGTTCCAATTGGCGATCAATTGCTTTTTGGAGAATATGAGGCTTGTTTGAACCTAGGTGGAATCTCTAATATAAGCTATAAAAACAACAACAAAGTTGCGGCGTATGATATCTCTCCCTGTAATTTGGTACTCAATAAAATGGCGCAAATATTGGGTCAGCCATACGATAACAAAGGCATGTTGGCAAAAAGTGCTGAACCCAATATAGAGCTAGTGAAGCAATTAAACGCCTTGGCCTATTACCAGCAAAGCGGCGCCAAATCATTGGGCATAGAATGGGTGAACCAACATATTTGGCCCGTAGTAGCCCAATTTCCTCAATTAAATGAATTGGAAATCTTGGCTAGCTTATCCAAACACATTTCTTTTCAAATTTCTTCGGTGTTAAATGAACAGCAAATAAAAAGCGTTTTAGTTACTGGTGGCGGGGCTTTTAACGAATTCTTGATGCAACAAATTCAAGAAAATACCAGTGCAAAACTCGTAATTCCAGAACTAGAATTGGTTCAGTTTAAAGAGGCGCTTATCTTTGCATTTCTGGGGGTACTAAGAATTTGCAACCAGAATAACGTTTTGTGCTCAGTTACAGGATCTAACAAAGACCATGTGGGTGGGGCACTTTACGGGAATTTTAACTTACATATATAAACTAGAATAGAAGCAACATGCAATTACAAAAACTCATTAAAAAATACGAGGAAAAACAACCTGAAATTGTTTTTGAATGGAAAGATAGCGAAACAGAAGCAGAGGGTTGGGTGGTAATTAACTCACTCCGTGGTGGTGCAGCAGGTGGTGGAACTCGTATGAGAAAAGGCTTGAACAAACATGAGGTAACTTCCTTGGCAAAAACCATGGAAATTAAATTCACAGTTGCTGGTCCTGCCATTGGTGGCGCTAAATCTGGTATCAATTTTGATCCTGCAGATCCTCGTAAAAAGGGAGTTTTGGAGCGTTGGTATAAGGCAGTATATCCTCTTCTTAAAAACTATTATGGCACAGGTGGTGATTTAAATGTAGATGAAATTCATGAGGTGATTCCAATTACTGAAAAGTTCGGTTTATTGCACCCACAAGAAGGAGTGGTAAATGGTCACTTTAAAGTAGAGGGAGATAACAAACAGATTCGCATAGATAACCTACGCATCGGTGTTTCAAAAGTGTTGACAGATGATAGGTTCACACCGGAAATTGCGCGTAATTTTTTAGTAGCAGACATGATTACGGGCTTTGGTGTAGCTGAGGCGGTGAGGCATTTTTACAGCATTTGGGGTGGTAATGTGGTGAACAAAAGAGCCATCATTCAAGGATGGGGAAATGTAGGTGCTGCTGCTGCTTATTACTTGAGTTTGTATGGTGTTATCATTGTAGGTATCATTGATAGAAATGGTGGTTTGGTAAAACCTGCAGGGTTGAGTAAAGAAGAGATAAAAGATTTGTTCTTAACCAAGCAGGGCAATACTTTGGTTCACCCAGAGATGTTGAGTTATGAGGAAGTGAATGAGAAAATTTGGGAAGTAGGTGCCGAAATTTTTGTGCCTGCTGCCGCTTCGCGTTTGGTAACTCAGGAGCAAATGGATAATATGATCGACAATGATTTGGAGGTAATTAGTTGTGGTGCCAACGTGCCTTTTGCAGATCAAGAAATATTCTTAGGTCCTATTGCCAATTATACCGACGACCATGTGGCTATTATCCCAGATTATATTGCTAATTGCGGTATGGCGCGCGTATTTGCCTATTGCATGAGCAATGATGTGGTGGATTTGAGCGATGAAGCTATTTTTAAAGATACTTCTAAAACTATATGGCAAGGAATGATGCGTTTACATCAGTTTAACCCTAAGCAAAAAGGTTTGTTGAAGAAGGGTTTAGAAATGGCTTTGGTGAACTTAGTTTAATTTAAATAAATATGGATCTTAGTTTTCTAAATGAACAATTCCTCAGTAATACCTATTGGAAATGGGCTACTTGCGGTTTAATTCTTTTGGGAACAATTGTGTTCAATCATTTATTGGCTAGGTTGGTTTCAAAGCTTACTTACCGCGTTTTTAAAAATGTTTCGAGGGCACAATATTTTGATGAGTTCAATAGGTTGTTTCATCAACCTTTTGTGCAACTCATCAATATCATTGCACTTTATTTAGCCTTTTCGCAACTTACCTTTCCAATGGAGTGGGAGTTGGTAAAGGTGGATGAGTTTGGTATTCGTTGGATCATCCATAAATTTTTGGTGGTAGTTGTAATTTGGACCATTACCAATTTGTTCTTAAAATCAACGCTGTTTTTAGAGTATGTTTACCACAACCTAGAAAATTCAAAAATTAGCAAGGACCTAGCCACTTTTTTAAGGGAACTTACTCGCGTATTAATATATATCATCAGCTTTTTTGCCATACTTGGTAAGGCGTTTGAGATAGACATTACAGCGCTCATTGCAGGTCTGGGAATTGGAGGTTTGGCCATTGCTTTGGCGGCTCAAGATACACTCGCAAATTTAATAGGTTCTTTCATTATTTATCTCGATAAACCTTTCCAAGTTGGCGAGCTTATTGAGTTAGGAGAAGTAAAAGGTGTAGTAGAAAAAATTGGGTTCAGAACAACCCGCATTCGTACTTTAGACCGTTCTTTATTGATTGTGCCCAATAAGAAAATCATTGATTCGAACCTAAATAATATTACCCAAAGTTCGCAACGCAGGGTGAGGTTCAATCTATCTTTGACTTATCACAGTGAGGCAAAAAATATACTTGGAATTATTGAGGATGTGAAAAAAGCCATTTTGGAGGAGTCGCCAATGACGGCCGAAGACATGACGGTTCGTTTCTCAGATTTTGATGCCAGCTCTTTGGTGCTGATTGTGATTTATTACGTTAATTCCAACGAATACGATGAAATGATTGCTGTTAAGGAAAAAATCAACATCAAAATCATGGAAATTGTGAAACGCCACGATTGCCAATTTGCCTTTCCATCACAAACGGTTTATTTGTCAAAATAGCCTACGGCAATCCTAAAATTTTCCCTACCTTTGCTATTCCTTTTATGAGTGATCCAATAAAACATGAGTGTGGAATCGCATTGATTCGCCTCCTTAAGCCGCTTAGTTTCTACGAAGAAAAGTATGGCTCGGCGCTATACGGATTAAAAAAGCTTTACCTATTAATGGAAAAGCAGCACAACCGCGGGCAAGATGGTGCCGGTGTGGGTGTGATTAAATTTGACCCTGAACCAGGTGAGTCTTTTATCTACAGACAACGTGCCAATGGCAGCAGTGCCATTGCCGAAATATTTGATAAAATAAACTCCAAAGTTTCTAAATCGGGCACTAAAGAGCAAGTTAAAGACAGCGATTACTTAAAGAAAAATGCACCCTTTGTTGGCGAATTGTTGTTAGGTCATTTGCGCTATGGCACCCATGGTGGCAATAGCAAAGACCTTTGCCATCCTTTCATCAGAGAAAACAATTGGATGAGCCGTAACCTCATGCTCGCGGGTAATTTTAACCTCACCAATGTAGATGAGTTATTTGAACTCTTAATAGAATTGGGTCAGCACCCCAGAGAAAAAGCTGATACAGTTACCATGCTCGAAAAAATGGGCCACTTTTTGGATGAAGAAGTACAAAGAAACTTTACCAGGTTTAAATTAGAAGGTCATTCAAACAGAGACATCAGCCATATCATGAGTCAGCATGTAAATGTTGAGTCTATTTTAAAACGCTCTTTGAGAGATGCAGATGGAGGTTATGTAATGGCCGGAATGTTAGGTCATGGCGATGCTTTTGTGGTGCGCGATCCTAACGGCATTCGTCCGTGCTTTTACTACAAAAACGATGAAGTAGTGGTGGTTACCAGCGAAAAGCCAGCTATCATGACCGGCTTTAATATTGCTTATAACGATATCAAAGAACTTGGTTTAGGAAATGCCATCATCATTAAAAAAGATGGCGATGTGCAGGAAGTAAATATCCAAGAAGCTGGAGACCGCAAATCTTGCTCGTTTGAGCGCATTTACTTCTCGCGTGGCAACGACCGTGAGATTTATAAAGAACGCAAAATGTTGGGTCATTTATTGGCCGATAAAATAATGAAGTCGGTGAATTATGATTATGCAAACACCGTTTTCTCTTACATTCCAAATACTGCCGCTGTAGCCTTTTATGGCATGATGGAAGGTGTAAATGAAATTTTGGATCATTGGAAGTTGGATCAAATAGTAAAATTAGGAGCCAAGGCCGATGCCGCAAAAATAAAGGCCATACTTTCTGTTCATTCTCGCAGGGAGAGATTGGCTGTTAAAGATGCCAAGCTTAGAACTTTTATTACCGATGACGCCCACCGCGAAGACATGGTGGCGCACGTTTATGATGTTACTTATGGTTTAATCAATAACAGGGTTGATACCTTGGTGGTGATTGATGATTCCATTGTACGTGGAACAACATTAAAGACGAGTATCCTCAGAATATTAGACAGATTACATCCTAAGAAAATCATTATTGTTTCCTCTTCTCCTCAAATTCGTTACCCAGATTGCTACGGAATTGACATGAGTAGGATGAAAGATTTTGTGGCATTTCAGGCAATGGTTTCATTGCTAAAAAGCAATAAAAAGGAGCACTTACTTACAGAGGTTTACAATAAATGTAAGGCCCAAGAAGAGTTGCCCAAAGAGGACATGGAGAATTATGTGCAAGAACTCTATGCGCAATTTACCGATGATGAAATTAGTGCACGTATTGCCGAAATAGTAACGCCAGACGATATTGATGCCGAGGTGGATGTTTTGTATCAGAGCATTGATAATTTGCATATTGCTTGCCCAAACCATTTAGGCGATTGGTATTTTAGTGGCGATTACCCAACCCCAGGAGGAAATAAGGTGGTAAATAAAGCGTTTATCAATTATACGGAAGGTAATTCGGCTCGAGCCTATTAATTTTACAGCATGATTTTACGCAGCGAAAACTTAGTAAAGCGATATAAAAAAAGAACCGTGGTGGATCATGTTTCCATTGAGGTAAATCAAGGTGAATGTGTTGGTTTATTGGGACCAAACGGTGCCGGAAAAACTACCACTTTTTACATGACGGTAGGTTTAATTAAACCAGATGAAGGTGATATCTATCTCAATGATGAAAAAATAACCCATTTACCCATGTACAAGCGTGCTCAAAAGGGTTTGGGCTATTTGGCTCAAGAGGCGTCTATTTTTAGAACATTGAGCGTAGAAGACAATATAAAGGCGGTTTTGGAAATGACTAAATTATCCAAAATTGAACAAGCAGAAAAGCTAGAAACATTAATGGAGGAGTTCGGTTTGAACCGAGTGAGAACGAGCATGGGAAATGTGCTAAGTGGCGGCGAGCGCAGAAGAACAGAGATTGCCAGGGCCTTGGCAGTAAACCCAACTTTTATTTTATTGGACGAACCTTTTGCAGGCATTGATCCAATTGCAGTTGAGGATATTCAGCAAATTGTAGCCAAGTTAAAACACAAAAACATTGGTATCTTAATTACGGATCACAATGTACACGAAACGCTATCAATTGTAGATAGAGCTTATTTGTTGTTTGAAGGCAAGATCTTAAAAGGCGGCACAGCCCAAGAATTAGCCGATGACGAAATGGTAAGGAAAGTTTACCTCGGGCAAAATTTTGTGCTCAGATAAATATTTTTTTGTAGTTTGCACATTGCTATTTAAAAAGAATAAAACCTAAAAGTATGAAAAAGTTTATAGCCATATTCAGTTTAGCAGCCATTTTATCTGCTTGTAATGATGATCCAAAATTAAATCAACAAGAAGAAACAGCGGTAGAAAATCAATTGAGCTCTGATCAAAAAGCAATGGACTCATTGGAAGCCGCCATCCAAGCCCAAATGGATGAAATCAATACTGATAGTATTGAGATGGATAGTTTGTAAAAATTTCTGAAAGCCAGTATTCGGATCAAAATTTTGCATTTTTGATGCTTGATTTATGTGTGGTTAATGGCGTGCCTTAAATCCAATTTATCAACTAATAAAAAAGTTATTTAAGAGTACTTACAATCGGTACCAAAGATAAAAAGTTAAAAAGAAAGGGCGAATGATTTCGCCCTTTCTTTTTATAAGCTCGCCAAAGATTTTCGGATATCGAATATAGAAGCAAGTTTTGGATTTGAAACAAGTGTTTCATCGCCAGTAATGGTAATGTCTTTGCTCTCATACAATGGCTCTCCACTTTTATTAAAAGTAAGTACAACCATCCTTGCTTGTTTGCCAATAGGTAATTTTAAATGGTAGCCTTTTTTCTTATCATGATAGGCATAAATAAAACTACTTATTTCTGGTAAGTAAAAGGAAACCCTAGCCTCACCCTCACATTCAATAATGATTTCGGCCATTTGATTTTCTGGAGTGGTATTAAACCTATCGCAATTATACATGCCAAATTGGCTCAGTGATGCAGTGTATATTTGAGCAACAGCGCCTGGTTCAAGCAATCCTAACTTTTCTCGTTGTTGCATGATATCTAGTTGTGCATTGTCTAGAATGGTGGCAAGTGATTTATTATTAGAAGCCTGTAAATTGGCAAATTGGTTGTTTGCAAAATTGCCATAATACCTAAATTGTTCTTTTCCTTTTGGACCAATAAAAATTTCTCCTTTTTTGTTGCCAAAAAAGCCAAGTGCCTTGGTTAAACTCATCTCTTTTAATTGGCTAATATTATTAAGCGCGAAGTCTATAGAGGCTAAATACCAACGCTGATTAGGGTTAGAATTACTTAAATTAACCAATAAGCCTTTTGGGTTTAAGGTGGTGATTTTTTCTTGTTCACTTAGTTCACAAAATTTGTCAATTCCTTTATTGAAATTTGATTTGTCTAATTCAGTTTTTACTTCTGTGTATTGTGTTTCACGGTCATGCAACCAAGCTCTAAACTCAGTTAATTCACTGGTTTCAAAAGCAGCCGAATCCATTTTGTATTTGGCCAGGTTAGCTTGGTAGGTAGCTAGTTTGGCTTCAAATTTCAATTGGTTTTTTTCATTCAATATGTGTCTTTTATTGTTTTCTGCCTCTACCGCCTTAGCGATTTTTGCATTCGAATAAAAAATTAATTCGTACCAAGGAAAGAGGTCGTTTTTTGCAGCATCCTTTAATTGTTTTTGCTTTTTTGGTGGAAACGGGCGTTTAGGAATACTCAATGGTTTATAAGAATAAATGAGTTTATTTAAATTGGTTAAATCTGTTTTTTCTTTGAAAGATTGGAGCTCATTTGTATTGATTTTAGTATGCGGTAACTTTATTTCTTTTTTAGGTTTAAGTTCAAAAGGCTGGGCCGTATTTTTCCATTCTGTTACACCTAAAGTATTTACAACTGGCACAAAAACTTGCATGTCTTTATTTAGGTTAATGGAAGGCATGGTTACCTGAATATTTTTGCCATCTTTCAAGGTTAATTCTTGGCCATTTTGGGTAACCTTTACACTGAACATACCACCTGTTTCTAAAATTTTTCCATCGGCCATGGTGCTTAATTGTTGCGTTGCAGCATCACTAGGCTTAAAGAATTCTTCCAATTCCATTTTCACCTCCTTGCCAGAAATCGCTTTGCCATCAAGTGTTTGAAGGGAGCCCATCGGTAGTTTTACAGTTAAACCATTTTTGGCAACAATGGTATTGTCTGCGTTGGGTTTAATGGTAAATTCTTGTTTTTTGTAGCCTCCAATTAATTTTAATAGTTCCCCAATATTAGAATAGGCATAATAATGAAGTAAAATATCTACCCTTCTGTTTTCTGCCTTGCCACTTTCTGTAGCATTGTTTTTTATGGGTTTCGATTCGCCATAATAATACTCCGAAATGCGATGTGTTTTGATACCTTTTTCTTGCAAATAATTGCTCACAGATTTGGCTCGTTTATTCGACAAATCTATGTTGTAATTTACATCTGCATCTTTGTCGGTATGGGCCTTTAGCACCACTTCAGAATAAGTGCTGCTTTCCATTTGCAGCAATAGTTGGTTTAATAGCTCTTTGTCGGTTTGATCCAACATATACTCATCGGATTTAAAATGCACTTTGAAGGATTTCACCTCACTTTGTGCGCAGACAACGCCAACAAATCCCATTAGCATCATCCATAGTAATTTTCTCTTTTTCATTTTTATATTTTTTATGCATATAAAACGGCCAGAAATTGTACTATGTTATATTATAATCACTTTATTTTTTTCGATAAAATAATTGATAATCAGGTGCGTTATATCTCATTTAGTTTGGTTCGAACCAAGAAATCAATTTTATCAAAGGGCAAAAAGTAAACAGTGTTTTATTGCTGAGCTATCAATCAAAGATTGAATAGGATTTGAATCAAATACACATATAAATATGTATTATATTGCATTTATTCAAATATATTTTTATGTTTGTAATGGAAAATTACTTATTAAATGTAGTATAATACATGAAAAGCATAGAATTAGCAGGTATACTGAAGAAAAGACGGGAAGAGCTAGGAATTACTCAAAAGGATTTGGCCGAAATGAGTGAAGTGCATTTACGTACCCTAAGTACAATTGAAAGTGGGAAAGCAAATCCATCCTTAGGTGCAATCAATAAAATTTTGGATGTATTAGGATTAGAGATATTAATTAAAGTTAAAGGGACGATATAATGAGAAGCGCTAACATTTATATGAATAAAGAATTAGCTGGTACATTAACAGAGGGTGATGGAGAGTTTGTATTTAAGTATGCTGATTTGTATTATGCAGATCCACAAAAACCTGCTGTTAGCTTAACTTTACCCAAGACGAAACAAGAATATCATTCACCAATATTTTTTCCGTTTTTTTTTAATATGTTGGCCGAAGGGGTGAATCGAGAATTGCAATGCAAAAGGCATAGAATTGAAGAAAAGGATTACTTTGGTTTATTATTAGCAACAGCGCAATTTGATACCATTGGTGCAATAACATTGAAAGAAATAAATGACTCAATTGATAATTAATGTTTGTCCAGGAACACTTAAGGAGGGTTTCTCAACTTACAGCCCTGCTTGTTTAAAGAAAGTCTTTAATAGAAGAGCTGTAAACCATATTTTACCATTTGAGGCTCCAGATAAAGAAGGTGTTGATCAAGAGAAATTTTTTGAGAATAGAAAGCGCTTATCTATCTCTGGGGTACAGGAAAAAATTACCTTGTTTTTGGAAAAGAATAAGTTGCGTTTTCCAAATGAAAAAGAAGCCGGACAGTACATTGTAAAACCTATTCCTCGAGATTTATCTTATGTAAGTCAGGTGCCTGCCAATGAACATTTAACCATGCAAATTGCATCACAACTTTTTAAAATAGAAACAGCGCCGAATGCAATGATTTTTTTTAGTGATTACTCCCCAGCTTATATCACAAAAAGGTTTGACATAAAAGAGGATGGTACAAAAAAACGTCAAGATGATTTTGCCTCTTTGGCTGAGAAAACGGATGAAAATGCAGGAAAAGATTTTAAGTATACCTATAGTTACCTCGAGGTAGCAGAATTAATTAAAAAATATGTTCCTGCTTATTTACCACAGATAGAGCGGTTCTATTCATTGATATTATTCAACTACTTATTTAGTAATGGAGATGCACATTTGAAAAATTTCTCTTTATTGGAAACCAATTCAGGTGATTTTTTACTTGCCCCTGCTTACGACTTAGTTTGCACTAGGATTCACATTGATGACCATGATATGGGTTTGAAAAATGGTTTATATGAAGGCGATATGGAGCATCCAAGTTATGCTACTTATGGATTCTATGCCTATGATGATTTATATGATTTTGGTTTAAAAATTGGACTCAAAGATAATCGTATAAAAAAGCAACTTCAATTGTTTGCTTCAAATCAAAATGATGTTTTGTTTATGATTAATAATTCTTTTTTGAATGATGAATGTAAAAGTAAGTATAAAGAACTTTACTTGGATAAGCTAAAGCGCTGCAAAATGTCACAATCTTCAAGACTATAATTACTCAATTTTTGATAACAATTTGGGTGGTCAGTTTGCTCCGAGATTTTATTGTAAGATACACGCTTCAGTTGCCAAATAAGTCTCCTTTGTATCAACTCCTGTGCCAAAAGAGTATGCAAATAGTATGCAAATGAAAATTGGGACTTAAAGCATAAACCATCAAAGTTTAAATTACAAACAAGAAAAACTTCCATAAAGGCCTTCTTAAAAAACATAAATTCTAGTGTGAGTTTGCGTGGGAGTGGGGAGGAAAAAACCAGCGCAAGTGTTTCGCTGTCGCGCTCACACTCACACTGATTTTTGTGGGCCCACCTGGGATCGAACCAGGCACCCCCTGATTATGAGTCAGATGCTCTAACCGAATGAGCTATAGGCCCTGCTAGTTTTATTAGCGAGGGGCAAAAATAAGATTTTTGTGTAATTGAACAAGAAATATTCAATGTATTGTAACAAGTTTTTTTATTTGTTTTTATTCTTATAAGTTTGATTGGATCAATAACTATATACATGAAACGTGTAACAGGCTTAGGTGGTGTGTTTTATAAGGCAAAGGACAAACAAGCTTTATTGGCATGGTATAAAAAGCATCTTCAAATTTCTGCTGAGGAATGGGGAGCCATTTTTTCTCCAAAGGATTTTTTGCAAATGCACCCTAATGGTTATCAGGTTTGGAGCCTCTTTCCCGCCGATACAGATTACTTTGGGCCTTCTACCTCATCTTTCATGCTTAATTTTACAGTGGAAGATTTGGATTCCTTATTGCCAATTTTGAAATCAGAAGGAGTGGTTGTGATGGATAAAACTGAGGAAAGTGAGTTTGGTAAATTTGGTTGGATACTTGATTTGGAAGGCAATAAAATTGAATTGTGGGAGCCCCCAAAAGAAAATAATATATGATAACTTGGTTCGAAATACCGGTGAGTGATATTCACCGTGCAATGACATTTTACGAGAAATTTTTGGAGGCAAATATCAATTTTCAAGATATGGGCGATTTTAAGATGGCTATTTTAGGTGGTCAGCAAGGGGCATTGGTTCAGCATAGTGCTTACAAGCCTGGTTATGCAGGCGTAATGGTTTATTTAAACGCACATTTACCTATTGTGGAACAAATGGCCTTGGCCGAGCAATTGGGTGGAAGAATTTTACGTCCAGCTGCGCTCATTAGCGAAGACTTTGGCTATACAGGCATTATTGAGGATACAGAAGGTAATAGAATTGGAATTCATTCACGACAGTAAAGTATGAAGCCTAGCTTTAAATGGTATTATGTTTTGATGGCTATTCCGCTTTATGTGATAGCCTTGTTGCCAATGCCTATTATTTATGGGCTTTCCGATTTACTGCGTTTCATTTTCTATACTTTATTTTCTTATAGGAAAGATGTTGTTTTAACTAATTTGAGAAATTC
>Ga0209550_10001714_pt1 | contig 21028 bp, 22 predicted proteins | sample LauGreSuBDMM15SN_2_FD_187567 | JGI IMG/M metagenome (GOLD analysis project Ga0209550, IMG submission 187567) | Freshwater lake microbial communities from Lake Michigan, USA - Su13.BD.MM15.SN (SPAdes) (version 5) | ecosystem: Environmental > Aquatic > Freshwater > Lake | place: Lake Michigan... | reverse complement strand
CGTGTACTTGGCCCGTTTTCTCGTTTCACTCATTTCGTTCTCCTTGAACTGATTTTTAACCATCAGCTAAGCAGTACGTTTTTCGGGGGCAAGGTCACTTATGACATTAGGAGTAAGATTAAAATTAGTTGTAACGTAGACCAACTGCAAGAAAAAAGAGTGAAACTCAAAAGGCATCAATTTGTCATGCTATTGGAATCCACACCATAACGCGTGAAAACAGATTAAGGCCAATTTCCACAACACATTCTTGGCCAGCATTTGATCTTCAGATGCTTGAGTTTCCCCAGTGCAATCTTGCACGTGCGCCCTCAGTAATACAAAAGGACCTGATGATGTACAAGCTGCTCCTCTCCCTCCTCGCCGCATCCACCTTAGCCGTCTCCCCCTTGGCCGCCCTCGCCCAGTCCTACCCCTCTAAACTGATCAAGATAGTTGTCCCCTTTCCTGCTGGTGGTGACCTGGAGCCTGTCGCACGAGCACTCGGCGACCATTTCCAGGAAGTTTGGAAGCAGCCTTATATTGTGGACTTCAAGGCTGGAGCACAGGCCATGATCGGAACGGATTACGTGGCACGGTCGCAGCCGGACGGCCAAACTCTGCTGATCTGCTCCGTCGGAGCTATGACGATCAACCCAAACCTTTACGACAAAGTTCCGTATACGGTGGGCAAGGATATTGTGCCGGTCTCGCTTGTCGCGACCACGCCGATGGTGCTGGTGGTGGGGACTAAGTTACCGGTCAAGAGCTACCAGGAGTTGGTGGCCCACGTGAAGGCCAATCCGGGCAAGGTGTCATTCGCTTCTGCGGGCATCGGTAACGTAACACACCTCGCCGCGGAGTTGTTCGCGCGCCAGGCCGGCCTGTCAATGGTGCACGTCCCTTACAAGGGCGCGCAGGCGGTCATAACCGACCTTATGGGTGGCCACGTCGAGATGTACTTCAATCCGCTGCCTTCGGCCCGCGGCTACCTGAGCCAGAACTCGGACAAAATCCGCGCGCTCGCAGTCACGTCAGCCAAACGCTCACCGCTGCTGCCCGACGTACCGACACTCGACGAGCTGGGACTGAAGGGATTTGACGTCAACTCCTGGTATGGTCTTTGCGCACCAGGAGGGATGCCCAGGGATGTACTCGACAAGCTTAACGCTGAGGTGATCCGAGCCGTGGCAGACCCTAGGACCGCTACGCGGCTCACAAACCTAGGCATGTCGCCGCGCGCGAACACACCGGAGCAGTTCGCCGAAGAAATCCGCAAAGAGAGCGCGCAGTGGGGAAAGATAATCAAGGACAACAACATTAAGCCGCAGTGATCGCCCAACGGTCGACTGTATGACTTCCTCAGATCACCTTTTTTAAGTCGTACACACCTACCATCTAAACACCCTGCCAATATCGCTGACCTAAGCCAACGCAATCTGATGCCCAGATTCCTAGTCGCGGTGCGGCGTGCCCCGATCCTCCAGCCATTTCATCCAGTTGGGAAGCGTCGGGTTTCGAGGCAGCGTCTGGTAGTACTCAGAGACGGGCTGGTAGTGCTGCAAGAGATCTTTCAGTGCGTCAACCGCATCGGGAGCACCCTCGCGTTTGGGGGCAAAATCGATACGCAGGTCCGTGCGCGGGTGAGGACCCAGGTCGTGCACAAGCATGCAAGAGGATCGGTGGCCTCCAATGTCACCGCCAGCGTCCCGACCGGCAACCAGCGCCGCCATCATTCGGTTTTCGAGCGGTTCCCCTTCGCTGTTGCGCCATGCCAAGTCCATTGATGGCACCACCTCTGCAGAGGCGAGGTAGTTGCCCATCACCAAGTAGCCCTCGCCCGTGATCGCGTCGGCGTGCCCCTTGCACTTTATGCCGGTGTGAACGGCAGAGCGCCCTTCCCGATCGACGATTCCGATCTGACGCCATGCGTATTGGTCGTCGGCGCCGGCTAGCTCCTGCAGAACCTTTTGCGGAGTGAAGCCCATCCCAAGCAACTCCAGGGCCAAAGGCCCTAGGGCGGGATTTGTGGCGGCTTGTGTGCTCACCGCGGCCATATTTGAGCGGATGTTGGGGCAACGGCCGCCCACGGCCATTGGGCTAGTAGTCAAGGCGATGCCAAGCTGGCCAGTCTTTGGGTCACGGGCAACAATGGTGAATGTCATGAAAGCGTCCTAGTCAATTGAGGGTTATGCCTTGCGACTTGATCAAATCGCTAAACCGTCTCTCGTCAGCGGTCAGCAGCGCGTCAACTTCGGCGGGTGTTCCCCCGCCTACTTCCGTGCCCGACTCTTCGATCTTTGTGCGAATCGAAGGGTCAACAAGTATGGTGTTAACGGCCTTGTTCAACTTGTCCATCACGTCCTTGGGTACACCAGCCGGAGAGATTATTGCGCCCCATGAAGACGCATTGAAGGCGGGGAATCCGGATTCCGCCACGGAGAGGACGTCGGGCTGGTCCAGCAGTCGGCCAGCACCCGTGGCAATCAGCCGCAACCGGCCGCTGGCAATGTGCGGCCGCACGGCGCCATGCGTGTCAAACATCAACTGCGTTCGGCCCGCCATCAACTCGATGTGTGCCGGCCCGGAACCTCGGCTCGGCACATGCACCATGTCTAGCCCCGCGAGGTCATTGAACCAAGCGCCGAAGACGTGTATGTTGCTACCCACCCCGGCCGACCCATAAGAAACTCGACCCTTGTTGGCACGCGCGTAGGTAACGAACTCGCCCACCGTCCTTACGTTTAGGGCGGCAGGCACAACCATAACGATTGGCGACCTAGTGACCACTGCCACCCCGGAGAAGCTCTTCACTGGGTCGAAAGTCAGCCCCGGCATCAGGGCGCCGTTCAGCACGTGCGACGCGGCGACCAGGCCGAGCGTATAGCCATCGGCGGGCGCTTTCGCGAGGAAGGCCGCGCCGATGGCGCCGTTGGCACCGCCACGGTTGTCGATGATGATCGGCTGACCAAGCAGAGCTGAGAGCTTGACGCTGATAAGCCGTGCAGTGATGTCCGACTGGCCGCCAGGTGGGTAAGGCACCACCATGCGGATCGGCTTGCTGGGGAAGCCTGCTTGCGCGAACACGAGCCTCGGGGTTGCAGCCACGAGCAATGCCAGGGAAAGGGCGTTCCTGCGGGATAGCATCATGGTGTGGGTCTCAGACGGAGTAAGGGTTCAACGGATGGCCCCACTTTTCGAGAACTGCTTTCTTTGGCTCCACCGATGTCGGATCAAGGGTGCGCCTTACGTAATACGGAATGAGTGGCTTAAACCAATCGAGGATCTTGCGCATCTCCGCGATGGGCTCCAGTGCTACATCGACGCGTAGGTTGACGATGGGGAAAGTATGCTGCTCGTAAACCAGCAATGCGCATGATGTTTGGCCCTCCTCCTGGCCGCCGGCGTCCCGGCCCGCCTCCACCGCGCGCAGCAGACGCTCTTCGAGCTCCTGGTCTTCGCTTGACTCGAAGGCTTTTGTCATAGCTAGAACGACGCCTTTGTTGACCAGGACATTGCCGGTGGAAATATGGTTATTTCCAACTATCTCGCCGGCCCAGGGGCGAGCCCTATCGCCTGTGTTCACAGCCACGTTGCCATTGATGTCGAGGATTGCTATCTGGCGATTTTGGAAGTAAGGGTCGCTTTTACGCAGCGCTTCCAACGCCTGCACCGGCGAATGACCCGCTTCCAGTAGCTGCCTAGCTTCGTCTTTCTGACGACTGTCGCCGGTAGCCTGCACAGAGAACACTGCTCTCCCCGGCACGACGTCAGCACAGCGCCCGCCCACAGCGACGGAACTAGTAGCCTGACAAAAGCCCAGTTTTCCGGTCCTTCGGCAATGTCCGATGATCGTGAAGGTCATGTCGTGCCCGATCTTGATTAGTGGTGGAATCCATAAAAAAAGTGTGCAATGTGGAGAGAAGACCGCAGAAAATAAATTCGTATACGTTATTGAGTATGGCACTTCTTTGGTGCCACGTATACATTGGCATTCCCCCTAATTCTGTAAAGGGGGTGTAATGAATTTTGTGTATATGGTCTGATGGCAAGTTCTATTTACTGCCGACAGAAGGAACCCCAGCGTTTGCTGATTGACAAAGTGTAGGTTAACATCATCCGAGATGCTCAGCGACTGCTGACGCTTCCGTTGCGATGCGCCTGAGATCCGAAGCTTTTTTTGTGCCTTACTCAAAAATAAGGAGACTGTGATGGAACGCCGCAAAATTCTGCTCGCTTCTTTCGGCGCAAGCCTGCTCGCCAAGTCGGGGTTTTCTATCGCGCAGGGCCAGACGCCTGCTTTCCTGAAAGCCGGCACGCCAATCAAATACGTTGTGCCCTACGCAGCGGGCGGCCTGACCGACATCGTCGCGCGCGCAATTGCGCAGAGACTGTCGGAGAACTGGAAAGTATCCGTCGTAGTCGACAACAAGACAGGAGCCAATGGCCAGATCGGCGCGCAGTACATCGCCCAATCTGCGCCCGACGGTTCACAACTGCTGGCGATCACCCTGTCGCACGCCGCGAACGTAACGCTGCTGCCTAATTCGGGTTACAGCTTCGTGCGTGACCTGCGGCCTGTCGCCCTGCTGATCGGCTCGCCGATGCTAATCGTTGTGCCGGAGAACAGCCCGGTCAAGGACTTCAAGGATCTGATCGCGACAGCTCGGAAGAGGCGGCTCAATGCTGGCTCAGGCGGCAATGGAACGCCTCAGCACCTGACCATGGCGCTGTTCAACCAGTTGACCGGCACCACGATGACACACGTGCCCTTCAGAGGGGGAGCTCCCGCCGTGGGTGCGCTGGTCGGGGGCCAGTTGGATGTCGTGTTCGCCAATTTCCCCGAAGCCATAGCCAACGTCCAGGGCAACAAGCTGCGCGCGCTGGCAGTCTGCAGCGCCAGCCGCCACGCCATGATTCCCGAGGTGCCGACCACAGCCGAATTGGGCATGTCGGACCTGGTAGTCGAAAACTGGAACGCCGCGATGATCCAGGTGAACACGCCCGATGCTGTCGTCGATCAATATTCCCGGGAGATGGTCAGGATTATGTCCAGCCCAGAGTTGGAAGCGCAGGCCAAACGCCTGGGCTTTACGCTGACGCCGAAGCCAGCTTCGGAGGCTGCCGCATTCATCAAGACGGAGATCGAACGCTGGAAACGCGTGATCCAGGCCGCCAATATCGAAGTGACCTAGAGACTAGGGGCTATGCACGCAGGTGGCGCCAGCTCGTAACTAGAATTGTCCAGTCTGTATCTCACCTCCAAGGCAAGCCATTGAAGCAGTCGGGCGGACTCCGGCTCGAACGGCAGGCAACTCGTCGACGTGAGGTCGTGTCTCATCATGCGGCAGATCAGGAGACAGCACTGTGGTGCAATGACTGCGTGTTGCACGGCAGCTGCGACATCGCACTGGGCGCGCCCTTTGATGAATTCACCGTGCCGACGGTAAGTTTCACACTGGTAGGTGGCGGCCGACAGGCCACCGGGCTTAGAGCTCGCCTGAGGGGTGCGCCAGGCGAAACAGGTGATCGCGATTGAGTTGGTCCAAGTGAGTGATGCCCAGCAGGGCCATGTCGCGATCGACTTCCGCGGACAACAAGCTGATGGCGTGGCGAACACCCGCCTCGCCCGCCACCGAAGCAGCATAAATGAAAGGACGCCCAGCAAATACAAATTGGGCGCCCAGGGCCAAGGCCTTGAGGACGTCACCGCCGCGGCGGACGCCGCCATCGAGCATGACAGGAATGTCCGGGCAAGCCGCCACGACGCCGGGCAGCACGCGCATCGGCGCCACCGCACCGTCGAGCTGCCGGCCGCCGTGGTTGGACACGATCACTCCGTCGGCGCCCAGGTCACGTGCCTGACGGGCGTCGTGCACCGACAGAACCCCCTTGACCAGCAGCCTGCCTTTCCACATGTCGCGGATCTTCTCGAAATGCTTCCAGTGCAGGTGGCCGCGCTCCGAATAGCCACGCTCGACATGGCGCGAAATGATGGGCACGCCCCGGGTGGCGTAGGTGTTCTCGAAGTGCGGCATGCCGTGGTTCAACAGTGTGCGCATCATGGTGCCTAGCAGCCAGCGCGGGTGGGAGATGCCGTCCCAGGCCAGGCGCAGGCTGGGACGCAGCGGAATGTGAAAACCTGCCCGCGTGTTGTTCTCACGGTTGGCCGCGACGGCGGTGTCCAGCGTGATGACCATGGTGTCAAAGCCGTTCTGGGCGACGCGCTCGACCAGGGCAAAGGTGCGAGGCTCGTCGCCGGGCATGTAGGCCTGGAACCAAGTGCCGGGCGCCTGAGCCACCACCTCTTCCATGTGAATCAATGATGCGCCACTCAAGGCCATGGGAATGCCCGCAGCAGCGGCCGCCTTAGCCATCACGATGTCGCCCCGGTATGCGCATAGCGCGGCCACGCCCACGGGTGAGATGCCGAAGGGCGCTTTCCAGGTCTGCCCCAACAGGGTCTTTTCTGTGGTGCGCCTGGAGATATCCACCAGCACGCGCGGCACCAGGGCGAAGTCGTCGAAAGACGAGCGGTTGGCCCGAATCGTGTTGCCATCCTGGGACGCGCTGGCCACGAACATGAACAGCGGGTGGGGTAGGTGGCGGCGGGCGGCCTTTTCGAAGTCGTCGAGGGACAGGATGTGGTTTAGGGATATGGACATAGTTAGTGGAGAAGGGGCTGGCGAACTATCAGCAATCTTCGAACGGATAAGCCATTGATAAACACGCGAGCCGCAGTATAGACCTCAGCAACAGGCTTCGAACCCCGAGCGAACCCTGCATTCCCACCAGTTTGACAGGTTCACTGGGGGAGCCTTTTGAGGGAGGCAGCCGTTAAAGTATTGATTCATTTAGCCGCAACATTATCAGCAATGCCAAGCAGCGGGTAAAAAATATAATTTAATCTTGTTGTCACTAGTGTCCCAACGTTTGACCGCTGATTTGACGTAACCCAATGATTTATTTGGATAAATTTGATTTATCCTTTGTCCACGATTTGAATCGTTTTTTTTGGGACGTGCTTGGCAGATCTCTTGTGCTGGGAGCGGTCATGCATTCGGGTCAACTCGTCTTTGCGCAAGTCATGTCTTACCTGTCCTTGAAGGCTTTCAGCCGAATGGTTTTGGCCAGTCGGGTACAGCATAAGGTCAAAGATTTCTCCTGCCTCGATCATTTCTTGGCATTGTCTTTTGCCCAACTGACCGCTCCCAAGTCTTTGCGCGATATCGAGATCAATGTGCGTGTGCAGCGCCAACATCTCTATCACTTGGGCTTTCGCTGCAAGACCATCTCGAGCAACACATTGACCAACGCCAACCGTGTTCGGCGGTGGGAAGTCTTGGCCGACTTGGGGCATCATTTGATCGGCGTGGCTCGCCCGCTCCACGCCAACGATACAACGAGCACCGAGCAACGAGTACCGAGCTCAAATCGTTGATGGGCGCAACCGTTTACTCTTTGGATTCGACTACGATCGATTTGTGTTTGTGCCTGTTTTCTCGGACGCCGTTTCGTACGATAAAAGCAGCCATCAAACTTCACGCATTGATGGATCTGCGTGGATCGATTCCGAGTTTTATTCACATCAGCGACGGCAAGATGCACGATGTCAAAGTCCTCGGCAGGGACGCCAAAGCTTGCGACAAGAAGTTCGTCTGGCGAATCCATGCCCCTCACCTGCTGACCTACTAAAACGGGGACAAACAATAACGCAAAAGAAAAGGCAGCCTCGCTGATACTGACTGGCAGCCAATTCGGGGCTATCCCTTGGGGATAGCCCCAGCAATCTGAGTCAATGAGCAGATGGCGTCTCTTTGCTGCTGGTTGATCAGACGTGGCCTTGGCCTCGGCCGAGGGCGAAGCGGCAAAGCTCAAAGAGCGGCCGGATATTCGCCGCGCCTATGTGGGGCTGGAGCAGGAATAGCCTGCGGCAAGCGTGTTCGCTTCGGTGCAGCCACAGCGCGCGGTGCGCGCTCGAGGGGCGCTGCTATTCGATCTCGCTTCTGTTCGATTTCGCCGTTACTCGATCTTGATGTTCGCAATCTTCACCACGCGACCCCATTGCGCGATGTCGGCTTTCAGAAATGCGCTGGCTTGTTCCGGGGTCAGGGGGTCTGGGATGCCACCGCGCTCCAGGATGCGGTCGCGCAACTGGGGCTCCCTGAGCACGGCCTGCACATCAGTGCTGACCTTGTCGACGATGTCGCGCGGCACGCCGCTCTGAAAGAACAACGCTGCCCACGCCATACCCGAGAAGCCAGTGTAACCCTGCTCGGCAATGGTCGGCACATCGGGCAATTGGGGTATGCGCTGCGGCGTGCAGACGGCCAGCGGCAAGATCTTGCCGGACTTGATGTGCGGCAGCGCGGAAGCAACGCCGTCCAGCATGATCTGGATCTGCCCTGCGAGCAGGTCGGACATGGCCGGCCCGCTGCCGCGGTACGAAACATGCACCATGTCGATCTTGGCCACGTGCTTGAAGAGCTCAGCCGTCATGTGCTGCGAAGTGCCCGTGCCGGCGGAGCCGTAGCTGAGCTTGCCGGGGTTCTTGGTGGCGGCGGTCACGAGTTGCCCCAGCGTGGTGAAGCCGCTGCTGGGGTGCACCACGATCACAAGCGGGCCTATGTACAGGCCGGTGACGGTCTGGAAGTCCTTGACCGGATCGTAAGGCAGCTTATCGTACAGATTGGGGTTGACGGTGACTGATTGCGAGCCTCCCAGCACCATGGTGTAACCATCGGGCAGCGCGGTCTTGCCCTGTACCATGCCTGGCACGCCGGCGCCCCCAGCCTTGTTTTCCACCACCACGTTCTGGCCCCATTTCTGGGACAGCCGCTCGGCGATCATGCGGCCGAAGATGTCTGCGCCTTGTCCCGGTGGAAACGGGATCAACAGCTTGACGGGCCGGTTCGGATAGCCCACAGCGGTTTGGGCATAAGCGGGCAGGCCGACCAGAGCCGGTGCGATCGAGAGAAAGGTGCGACGTCGGATGCTCATGGTTGTCTCCATTGGTAAGCTGGCTAAAGAGAATGCGTTCGTGAGAAAGGCTGCCGAGGCAGCACGGAGCCGTGCGATGCAGCGTAACTGCTCTAGAACAGTTTATCGCAGACTGCTATAATGCAGTTTGATTATTGGAGACATCTGGAGACTACGAATGAGTACTTACCCCACATCCGCGCTGCCCGACATGCAGCACGTGGCCAGCGGGTTCAGGCCCCGGATCGCTTTCATCGGTGGCATCTACCATGAGACCGCTGCCGCCTTGCTCGCGCAAACGATGGACGTGGTGCCGCTTCACACGCCTTCGCCTGAGGAGATCCGCATCGCTCTGCGCGACTGCCACCTGGCCATAGTTCGCTACCCCTACAAGCTGGACGGGCCGGTGCTGCAGGACGCCCGGCAACTGATCGCGGTGGCTTCCTCGGGCCGCGGAACCGATTCCATCGACGTACCCTCGTGCACCAAGCACGGCGTGGTCGTGATCAACAACCCCGGCTTCGGCACGCGGCCCGTTTCCGAGCATGCCCTTGCCTTGATGCTGGCACTGGCGCGCAAGCTGTTTCGCGGCGACAAAGCGGTGCGCGCAGGCGGCGCATGGGACAAGCGCACCGAGCTCGACGTGCTCGACCTGCATGGCCGTACGCTGGGCATTGTGGGCCTGGGCCTGATCGGGATGGAGATGGCGCGCAAGTGCCTGGGTGCGTTCGGCATGCGTGTGCTTGCTTACGATCCGCACGTTGCGCCAGCGGCCGCGCAGGCTGCAGGCGTGGAACTGCTGCCGGAGCTGGCCGATGTTCTACGCCAGGCCGACTTCGTGTCAATTCACTGCGAGCTCAATGCGGAGACCCGCGGCATCATGAACGAGACTACGCTGCGCCAGATGCAGCCTCATGCCTATCTTGTGAACACCGCGCGCGGAAAAGTAGTTCAGCAGGCCGCGCTGGTGCGCGCACTGCAAGAGCGCTGGATTGCCGGCGCCGCGCTGGACGTGTATGAAGACGAGCCCATGGCAGAAGACAGCCCGCTGCTGCAGTTGCCCGAGCTGATGCTGTCGCCGCACGTGGCGGGCCTGTCAGGCGACGCGCTGTACGACCTGGCCAATTCGGCCGCACACCAGTTGAGCCAAGCCATCCAGGGCCAGCGGCCGGCGAACGTGGTCAACAGCTCGGCGTGGGATGCCGCGATGCAGCGGCTTCAGCGCCTGCGGCAGGCGCAGGCGGCTTGATCAGGTGCCGGTGTCCAGCACCATCATGGCACCGGCGAAAGGCTCGCCGTACAGGCGCTGCAGGTACACAGGCTGGTCGTCTGAGGTGTAGCCGCGCATCTCGATGATCAGGCCCGGCTTGGTGGGGCCGTAAGCCAGTGCCTTGGCCACGGCGGTAGGCATGGCTTCGAAGCCGATGGACTTCTCCACGCGAATCGCGGGCAGTGCGAGCCGGCGCGAGATGAGCTCGCGCAGGTTAGTGCCATCGGTGACCTCGCCCGACAACGCGTAAAAAGAGCGCTCGGGCAGAAAGAACTGGCTATAGAGCGCGAACTGGCCGTTCACATCGACCTGCCGGTCGATGCGTACCAGCGGCACGCCAGGGCCGAAGTATTTCAGCAGATGGCTCGTGACCTTCACGCCCTGGTGCTTCAGGATGTGCCAATAAAGGGGCAGGTCGGCGCCATCCGCGCCGCGAAAGCGCACATAGCGCGCGTCCATGGAAGCCCCGAGCCCGCGCACGAAGCTGCCGCGGCCGTGCTCGCGCTTCAGGATGCCGCGGTGCTCGAGTTCTTGTAAGGCGCGCTGCACGGTGCCCAGGCTGACACCGAATTGCTCAACCAGTTGCCGCTCGGAAGCTACTCGATCACCATTGCGCAGTTGCCCCGCGGCAATGGCCTGCAGGATCGAGTCGACTATGGTGCGGATCTTGGTGGTGGAAGGGGAAGCTGCCGTTTTCATTTTCGATGGAGTCTAACTGAGCCGCTGGCCACGAGACCGTTCCGCCCGCTGAGCACGATCGTGCGCACTGTAAGTGCGTTCAGCCCGAATGCACTTGCGCGCCGATCGCCTGCGCCATTCCGCGCACGCGCGCGAGCAGTTCGCAGGCACGCTCAGCCGCTGCCTCGGCACCGGGTGTATCGCCGCGCACGTTCACTGGCCGCAGGTCTTCTATCTCTGCCACCATCTCCATGAGCGCCTGGTGCGCCGCGCTAAGCCGGCGGAACTCATTGACCGTGAGCATGTAGGTGTGCAACACGTCGGTGCTTTCGCCGTTGGCATGCAGGGCGTGTAGCGACGCGTTGAGCCAGTGCGTGGCGGCCAGCATTGCGGCCTCGATGCGTATTTCCACCAAGTGGGCGGGCAGCTTGGCCAGCGAGCGTTCGATGCGCTGAGCCTTCTGGAAGTGCAGTGTGGGGTTCATGCCGGGACCTCCGCCAGGCGCTTGCGCAACAACCCGAGACACTCCGCATATGCAGCCTGGCACTGCGCGACGATGTCGGCTGTGGGCTCGCTCTCGCCACGGGTGCAGGGGTCGCGGTGAGACTCGATGATTTCCATGGCGTGCATCATGCGCTGCACGTCGTCGGGCACCGGGCCCTGGATAGGGGGCCGGCCCACGTGCAGCACGTCGCCAAGCGATTGGAGTACCGCGCGGTGGCCGCCTGCGGCATTCTCGTCGGGCACGTGGTACACGCCCGGCTGAGAAGGAAAAGCCGATTCGGCGGGGGTGACCTGTGCCATGTGCAGCGCGACGTTGACGGCGTTGGTTCCGCCTAACATGGCGCTCCAGAACCAGAGTTCGAAGTCGTCCAATGGATGGAGCAGTGACATCGCTTCCTCGAAGCGCGCGATTTTTTTAAGATGGGAAGAAACCAGCATGGGGAGTCTTTCGGTTCAGGGGAGTTCAATCTGGGTGCGCTGAGCCAGGGCCTGCAGCTCGGCCTCGATGGCGGGGGGGTAAGCTAGCCCTGTTGCCAGCGAAGCAGCTTCCATCGCGTCTCCGCGTTGACCGGGCACGCGCGCGAGTCCATCGTCTGCGCTTTGCATGTAGTGGCCGATCCAGTGGGCCATGTTTTCTGCATAGGACACTGGTTGCGCAAGGGGCGACGTATCGTCGTAGTGCACACCGGGAAGTACATCGGATGGGGCATCGCGCAGCTCGGTCTGCTGGTCTCCCTGCCCGCTTGCAACTGTCTCGGCCACCTGCGCGAAATTAGGGTTGAGCAGCAGCATGAACGCACTCTCGTTGCCCACGGCCCCATTGGCGGGCAGCGCCATGCTCTTTTGCTGCACCGCGCCTGCCTGAGCCGCGAAGGCTGCCGCAAGGCACTCGACCATCATCGCCAGCCCCATACCCTTGTAGCCACCGGTGGGCAGCAGCATGCCGGTCGCAGCGGCCTTCGCATCTGTAGTTGGCTGGCCTTGCGCATCAAGCGCCCAATCGCCGGGAATGGGCTCGTTGGAGCGCGCGGCCAACAGTATGTGGCCCCGCGCAGCTACGCTACAGGCCATGTCGAACACGAGCGGCGGTTGGCCTGCACCAGCGGGTGCCGCGAAGGCAAAGGGGTTGTGGCCGATCGCGCGGCGCTGGAAGCCCAACAGGCCAAGGAGAGGTGGCGTACGCTGGCCCAGAAGGCACAACAAACCAGCTTCGGCAGCTTCCAGCGCGAGCACGCCCAGAGCACCGAGATGCCCGGTGCGTTGGATGGCGAGCCAGAGCATCGGCGTACTCTGCAGGCTCTTGCGTGCCGCTTTTAGCACATGCGCGCCCAGAACCTGCCCCATGGCGCCATCGGCTTGCACAACCCAGACGCTGGCGTGGCGTTCGATGCGTATGTCGGGCCGCGGGTTAAAGGTGCCGTCGCGCAAGCGGTCGCAGTAGATACTGAGCCGGGCCAAGCCGTGGGTACCATAGCCGCGCTGGTCGCTGCGCACCAGCAGTCGCGCGGCCTCGTGCGAGTCGAGTTCGGGTACGCCCGCTTGCCGCAGCACCTGCGATGCCCACGCAATGAGCACTTCGGGGCGGCGAGATACTGTCATTTCGGGCGTGTTCACTGCACCTGGATCTTGGTCTTTTCGACGGCAGCCTTCAGTTTGGCCGACTCAACTTCGTTTTCGCGACTGAAGGCAACGGAGCCGACGGTCAATGCGTCGGTGCCGGCATCCCTGAGCTTGGCGATCACACTAGGCTCCTTCATCACCGCGAGGATGTCCGCTTCCAGCCGCGCGATGGCCTCGCGCGGCGTGCCTGCGGGCGCGAAGAAGCCGTACCAGGTGGGAAACACGTCCAGCGCTACACCCGTAGCTTCCCGGACGGTAGGTACATCGGGCAACACCGAAGAGCGTGCTGGCGCGAACACGGCCAACCCGCGCATCTTGCCGCCTGCGATCTGCGGCACGATAGCTGGCAGCGCCATCGCCCCTCCCGTGATCTGGCTGCCCAGCACATCGCTCACGATGAATGTGGCACCGCGATAGGGAACAATCGTGATCTCAGATTTCACCAGATCGCCCAACAGCGTGAGCTCGATTTGTGGGGTGGAGCCCGCGCCCGGCACGCCCACCGAGACGCGCGAGGGCGTCTGCCTTCCAGCTTCCAGGAAGTCCTTCATGTTGCGCAGCGGTGAGTCTGTGTTCACTGCAAGTATGGTCGGCGCGATGCCTACTTTGGCGATCGGGATCAGATCTTTCTTCGGGTCGTAGCCCACATTGGAGAACTGCGGCAGGATGGTGATGGACGGGTTGGCCGTGATGAGAATGGTATAGCCGTCAGCCGCCGCGCGTGCCACCACGGCCGTGCCCAAAGTGCCAGCCGCGCCCGCGCGGTTTTCGATGATCACGGCCTGGCCCAGGCGTTTGGCCAGCTCCACGCCGACGATGCGCGCGGTGATGTCCACGCCGCCCGCGGGCGGATAGGCAGAGATCAGCCTCACGGGGCGCTCGGGATACTTCTGCGCGTGCGCAGGGACGGCAACCAGGACTGCGATGACCGTGACCGTGGCGAGATTGGTGACTGCACCCGCCAGGGTGTTTAGCCGCCGCGCCGCAGCAGCAAAGTGCAAGCGTTGCATGGTGTTTGTCTCCGTTCGTTGTTGGTCGTCGTTACATCGATGGGCCGAAGCGGCTGATCGCGGACTCGCGCGTGTCCAGAACTTCCGATGTAGTGAGTTCGCCGCTGGCCACAGACAGCACGTATTCGAACAGCCGGCTTCCGGCGGAGGCGATGCTTTCGTCCTTCTCCAGAATGGAGGAGACATCGAAGTCGACGTTGTCCGACATGCCTTCGATGGTGTTGCGATTGCCGCTAATCTTGATCACGGTGGCCACCTGGTGGCCAATGGGGTTTCCCACGCCAGTGGAGAACAGGCACAGCTGGCAGCCACCGGCCGCAAGTCCCGTGATGGACTCCACCGCGGGCGCCGGCCCCGACATGAAGTGCAGGCCGCTGCGCTCGGGCACGTCGCCATACCCCAGCACCCCGACGAGTTCAGACTTGCCCGCCTTGGCCATCGCGCCCAGCGCCTTTTCCTCGATGGTGGTGAGCCCGCCGCGGATGTTGTCCGGCGTGGGGTTGGAGCCGCGCAGGTCGATGCCCAGCGCGATGATTTCCTTCTCCAGCGTTTCGATCTCCGAGATGAACTTCTTACGCACCTCCGTGCTGGCCGCGCGCTCGGCGAACAGGTGTTCGGCGCCGAAAAATTCGGATGTCTCGGTGATGATGGCAGTGCCGCCCGCACCCACTACTTTGTCGGACACCACCCCAATCGATGGATTGGACGCAAGTCCCGAGGTGGTGTCGGAGCCGCCACATTCCAGCCCCAGCACCAGGCTGGACAACGGAAATTCTTCCCGGCGCTGCTTCGACACGTGGCGCACCAGGCGTGCCGCGGCGCGGGTCCCCTTGGCGATGGAGTTGATGGTGCCGCCGGCCTCCTGGATGTCGACCCATTCCACGGGCTTGCCCGAAGCGGAAAGCAGCTCCACAAGCTCGCGCGTGGTGCGAGGCTCCAGCCCGATGGCCACCACGGCCGCGATGTTGGGGTTCAGGCACAGCCCTGCCGTGACCTTCAGCGTGATCGCTCGGTCGCGCCCCAACTGCCCGCGGATGAACGAGCCCGGCAGGTACACCGTGCCCTGCACAGCATCTGCCACCGCGCGTGTGACGGGATTGCAGTTGTCCATGACGGAGATCACCGCCACCATGTTGCGGATGCCCACGGCGTTGCCGCGCCGGTAGCCCAAGAAGGTGGCGCTCATGCCGCTTCCTTTAGGTCGCCGCGCGCGCGCAGTGCTTCCACGTTGTGCACATGCACATGATCACCCGCCAGGATGGCGGCCGTGGCCTGCCCGATGACTTTGCCGTACTTGAGGATGCGCTCACCTTGCGCGATGGGGCGCGTGGCGAGCTTGTGGCCGAAGGGGATGTCGCCCACCAGCCGGACATTGGCCAGAGGCTGGCCGCCGAGCGTGACCTCATCGCCTTGGGTGCCGGGGTCGATGAGGGTGACAACGTTGTCACCGCCATCCAGAAGAATTGCGCGAACCATGGGATTTGTCTCCTAACTGCTATATAACAGTACGGACGTTAGCGCAGTTCGAGCGGTGCGTCAACCGCGCTTCCAAGCATTGGCATTCCCCCTAATTCTGTAAAGAGGGTGTAATGAATTTTGTGTAGGAGGTCTGATGTCTCGTCCGCTCGGCCAAGGCTGAGCAAGTTGCGTTGGCGGGGTTGGCCTTTGGCATCACGTAAGGACTCTACGACTTGTGAGTAGGTGTGACCACGGGCGCGTGAGAGCTTGATGATCATTGTGCAAGAGTAGCGAGCGGGGCGAAAGAAGCAACTACCCAATATGCGCAATGTGTACACAACACGAAAATCCTGAAAAACGCGGCTAAATAATTGATTCATATGGGCCCTACCCCAGGAAATGGCGGAAAAAAGAGGTGGAAGTGTCGAACTCGGGTGAGCACTTCATTGGCTAAGGGTAAATACGCTTTTTAATACATAAACTGCAGTGGTAATCTGGATTAATAAAAATTTTGGAATAACAAACCAAATCGCTGTACACGGCCCCTGTACAGTACTAATTTCCGAATATTGATGCCACGGTTAACCAGAAAATTCTCCCATAGACCACATCACCAAAGGCCTTCCAAATGACAACCTATATCTCCCGCAGAACTGTTCTAAGTCGCAGTGTTTTGACAGCTACCGCCTGTATCGCCGCGCCAAGCATCGTTCACGCGCAGTCGCCACGGGTGCTGAATCTCGGGTTTTCGACACCTCTCGATTCGGACTACGGTGTTTTTTCCACCAAGTTTGCCCAACTTGTCAAGGAACGGATGGGCGGTGCTGTTGAAGTGAAGATACGCTGTTGCGCCACCATCTCGACCGAAGATGACGCCTTCAAGGCGATGCAGCTTGGAACTGTCGACGCTTATTTCGTTTCCCAAAACAATATTTCTCCCCATTTCCCGCTAATGGATATTTTGGTGCTGCCCTACGTGCTTCAAGGCGCTGCGCACGTGCGTAAGATCCGTGAAGGTGGTATTGCAGATGAACTTGCCGATCGGTTGCTCAAGGCCACCGGCCTGCACCTGCTGTCCTGGGGTCCGTTGTCGCACCGCGACTTCTACAACTCCAAACGGCCCATTAACGACGTAAAGGATCTCGCCGGCCTTAAGGTTCGTGTGCCCAAAAATGAAGTCATGATCCAGACCTTCCGAGCCTTTGGAGCGGAGCCGATTCCACTGGCGTGGTCGGAGACACCTGCCGCACTGCAAACCGGCGCGATAGACGGTTCGGACAACGGCACCTCAGTTATCAAGTCCATGAAGTTTTTCGAGTATTCCAAACACCTGGCCATCCTAGAACATTTCGCTGGCTTTGCGCCCTTGTTGGCGAGCCCGCGCTTTATGAACCGTCTGTCGCTCGAACAACAGCGCACCCTCCTACAATGCGCAAAAGAGGCAGGTCAGCTCCAAATCACCACAGTTGAATCTGATGTGGAAAACATTCGTAAGTTTCTTGGCGAAAATGGCATGCGCATCACCCGGCCAAACCAAAAGAGTTTCATAAATGCGGTAGTTCCTTTGCAGGACAAATTCGTGGCTGAACGTGGCGTTGATTTCAAAACCATGCTCGCCAAAATCCGTGCTGCAACTGCATGAGCGTCGCCAGGCCCTTCCTAATTGCAAACTAAGCAATGCCCAGCATGAAGGTCTACAAATGAACGCTGATAGGCCGCTCCTAAAAGCAAGTTCAATAATGCGCACTATTGGAGCTCGCTGATGGGTCCTTCTCCCCTACGGCAAAGCCTCAGCATTTTGGGACGCCCATTTGAGGAATGGGCAGCCTGCGTACTGGTCGCTGTCATAGCACTCTGCGTATGTCTGCAAGTCTTTTCTCGCTATGTGCTGAACATTGGTTTGGTCTGGACTGAAGACGCCGCCATGTTCGCAATGACTTGGGCCGTGTATTTCGGCGCAGCCATGGCGGTGCACGAAAAGTTCCATGTGCGGATGATGGCCACAGTAATGGTGCTTCCCTACCGCGCGGCTTGGTTTGTCACCTTTCTCTCTGATCTGATCTGGGCAGCGTTCCTTGTATTTATGATGTTTTACGGCTGGGAATACCTCGAGCTACTGTGGCGCCAGCAAACCGTTATCGCTTCGATGAATATCGACGCGAAATGGATCCAGACCATCATCGTAATCGGCAACGGTCTGATGTTGTACCGATTGTTTGAAGCCTATTGGTTTTTTTGGCGTGGGGACCGCAAGGGTTTTCCCACGGTAGACAACGAAGAGGCACCCGACTTGTGAGCGACGTCATCATCATTTGCAGCGTTTTCATCGGGCTCATGGTCATAGGTGTTCCAATCTATGCGGTTGTCGGGTTTAGCGTCGCCATCGCGCTGCATCTGGCCGACATTCCCCAAACCATGCTTGCCCAAACTGCTTTCACGGCATTGCAACCGTTCCCGCTGCTGTCGATACCGCTGTTCGTATTGGCTGGCCGCCTGATGGAAAAAGGAGGCATGGCGAACCATTTAATCAAGATAGCTACAAGTCTTGTCGGCGCTTACAAAGGCAGCCTTGGTCTCGTAACGGTGATAGCCTGCGCCTTTTTTGCCGCACTCAACGGATCGGGCCCAGCCACCACCGCTGCAGTCGGCAGTGTCACCATCCCAACCATGATTAAAGATGGCTACAGTCGCCGCTTTGCTGGTGCCGTTGCCGCCTCTGCAGGAGCTCTTGGCAGCCTGATTCCGCCCAGCAATCTGATGGTGATTTACGCACTGGTGGCAGAGGTCTCGATTCCGCGCATGTTTTTTGCAGGCATTATTCCCGGAATTGTGGTCACTGCACTGCTGCTTGTGACCACTTGGTTCATCGCTGCTCGAAACGGTTTTGGTGGCCGGGGAGCCGCCTTCGCCATCGGCCCTCTCCTTAAAGCAATGTGGGACGGCAAGTGGGCTATGGGGGCGCCGCTGGTCATCCTCGGTGGCATTTATGCCGGTGTATTTACACCGACCGAGGCGGCTGGCGTGGCGGTCGCGTACGCCTTATTTGTTGGGCTCTTTGTCTACAAGGAGCTCAACATGGAATCCATCGTCGAAGCACTTCGCTTCACGGCGCTGATCGCAGGACTGCTCGTGCTGATCACGCCGACCACCGCGTTTGGTCAAGTGCTGGCCCTGTATAACCTGCCAGAAAAGACCATCGAATTCATGGGACCGATCGTGCAGAACAAGTGGCTTTTCCTGCTGGTCGTAGGCACTTTTCTGATTTTAATCGGCACCTTCATGGAGTCCCTGGCCCAGATCGTGTTGTTTACACCTGTGCTGTTGCCAGCCGCGGTCGCAGCAGGTATCGACCCGATCACCTTTGGTATCTTTACAGTGCTTACCTGCGAGATTGGTTTCCTGACACCACCTGTTGGGGGCAACCTGTTCATCGGAGCACGGCTTGCCAAGGCAAGCATCGAGCAAATTTCAATTGCTGTAATACCATTTTGCCTTGCATACATCGCTGGCATGGTGTTCGTGGTCGCTTTCCCGGAAATCGTGGTGTGGCTGCCAAACCTCATCTTCGGCCCCAGTAAATAGATAGTTCGGCAGAGAGCCATGTTTGACACCATATTTAGCGGCGGTACGGTTTACAACGGCGATGGCACGCCACCATTGATACAAGACGTAGGCGTCCGCGATGGTCGTCTGGCGGCAATAGGCGACCTGCGCGCCGCAGCGACAAGCGAAATGCTGGACGTCACTGGCCTTGCAGTAACGCCCGGATTTATTGACCTGCACACGCATTCGGACTTCACGTTAGTTGTAGACGGCCGGGCGCAAAGCCAAGTGCACCAAGGTGTGACTACCGAGGTGGTTGGCCAATGCGGCGTAAGCTGCGCTCCCTTGAGTCGAAACGGTGACGTAAGCGAGATAGCAGCAGGACTTCCCGCGGAGGCGGCGCGTGGTCGGCAGTGGCGCACCTTTGGCGAATACCTAGAGGTACTTGCCACAAGCCCGCTGGGAGTCAACGTTGCAGCCTTCGTCGGGCATGGCACGGTACACCGCGCGGTTCTGGGGGATGCACTGCATGCTGGAGAAGTGGATGACATTGCCCGCATGAAGCGCTTGGTCGAGGAAGCGCTGGACGAAGGAGCAGCCGGCTTTTCCAGTGGGCTTGAATATTGGCCAGGAATCCTGTCCTCGCCTGAACACCTGGTACCTTTGTGCGAGGCTGCGGCCCAGCGCGGCAAACTTTATTCCACTCATGTGCGTAACCGTGACCGGCACTACGACCAAGGTTTCGGTGAAGCCATCTCGACGGCAAGACAATCGGGTGCTCGCTTGCAGATCTCGCACATCCAGACCAAATTCGGTGCGCCTTCCTATGCGGGTGAACACACGCTCGAGTTGATCGCCACCGCGCGCCGGTATGGTGTGGACATCGCCTTCGACGTAATCCCGCACGACTGGAACAACACCAGTGTCATTGCCATATTGCCCAAGTGGGTTCGCGAGGGCGGTACACGGGCCACGCTTGAGCGGCTGAAAGATCCTGCAGTGCGACAAAAGGTTAAGGACAACCCCGCGCCGATGTTGCTGATCGTAAAGGCCGCACACTGGGACAAAGTTAAGCTGCTGAACGCACGTGCCAATCGGGATTTGATCGGCTGCGATTTTGCTGATATCGGACGTCAACGCGCAGTAGATCCTTACGATGCTTTGATGGACATGCTGATCGAAGAGGGGGATGATGCTCCGCGCATGATGTGGGCCACGCAGAGCTTCAGCGGGCCTGAGATCGAGATGTTCATGCGGGACAGCGCGTGTGCCGTCATTTCTGATACCGCAGCACTTGCTCCGGATGGCATGCTGGCTGACCAACTATTTTCCCTCAGTGGCTACGGCTGGGCTGCGCGCTTCCTGCAGCACTATGTTCGCAATCGCCAGCTCATGTCGATGGCAGAAGCGATCCGGCGTATAACTGTGTTACCAGCTTCACGCTTAAAACTGACCGATCGCGGTCGACTACAGATCGGTAACTGGGCAGATGTGACGGTGTTTAATCCAGAGCAAATCGAAAGCCGCTTTACCGTCAGCGATCCACGCGCCTATCCCGGCGGAATCGTGCATGTGATGGTCAATGGGAAACTGGCCATGCGCAATGGTTGTCGTACTGAACACAATGCAGGAGTCGTACTACGCGATTTCCCAGGTTGAAGTTGCCGGCAACGTCAATTCAGGACGAATTTCGGCATATGCTTTTCCCTTACGTTGTTCAAAGGTTTTTTACAGGGCTTATCGTCGGCTACGCGGATAAATGCTTCGAACTTGAATCCGCCACATGTTAAATTTTCGATTTCTTGAAAAATTTAACCAAATAAATGGCTAATGCTAATAGTGATCAAAATCCGCAAAATTGTGTTGCTGGCTTGAGCGCTGGGCATGGCCAGTCGCTGTGACTTGGCCAAAGACTGGGGGTATATCGCGAGATTTTCGAGGCGGCGGACTCAGGGACGAAGTGCAGCAAAGATGAAACCGGTAACGG
>Ga0209550_10001713_pt1 | contig 21028 bp, 1 predicted proteins | sample LauGreSuBDMM15SN_2_FD_187567 | JGI IMG/M metagenome (GOLD analysis project Ga0209550, IMG submission 187567) | Freshwater lake microbial communities from Lake Michigan, USA - Su13.BD.MM15.SN (SPAdes) (version 5) | ecosystem: Environmental > Aquatic > Freshwater > Lake | place: Lake Michigan, USA... | reverse complement strand
TATTTTATACAACTATAATTAATGATATTAATTATAAAAATTATTATAGCAATTTAGTAACAAATTATAATAATTATTATAATTATCAACTTAATACAGAATATGTTTCTGAAACAAGTACTCAATCAAGTAAAAGTAAATATAATAATAATTTTTACAATAATTTATTAGAAATAATTCCTAAAAAAATTGTAGATAATATTAACGACGATTTAATAGTTAATAATAATATTGAAGAAATAACAATAAATAATAATATAACACATACATTATCAGAACGTAATTTAGATTTAGAAATTAATTATATATATGAAAATAAATATAAAAAATCTGATGTTATTAATTGTAATATTATAATTAATAGTGAGCCTGTGCGCGTTGAAAAAATAAATGATAGTAATTATATTAATATAAGTAACAATATTATCTATACACTACAACCATTTGATCCTGGAAAATATGTAACTGAATTGATATATTCAGATTTACGTCAAGAAAGAATATATATTACCGATAATGCAATGTCTACATTGCCTCAGTATATTGAATATTCTAACTTATATTTGAAGACATTAACTAATAATATTATAAGATATAATTCTAATAATGATTATATTGAAAAATATTATTCTATACATAGCAATTATTTAAATATAAATTCTTGTAATTTATATATTGAAAAACTTATCAAGACAAACCCGATACTCTCTGTTTCTTCAAATATAATTGGTAATAATGTTATTATCAAGACTTCTAATTATTTTATTGATGAATATGCTGGTTCTATTGATGAATATGCTGGTTCTATCACCCAGCGTAATACAAACTTAATATTAATAAAATCAACTCAATTACTCGATACATTTAATATTTTAGGTTATACTTGTAATAATATTTTAGTAATTGAAGAATATATCAATAATTATACTAATGCTAATAGTGAAAATTTTAGAATAGATATTAGAAATTATAATAGAAAAAAATATTATCCTCACATATCATTAATAAATGATGTAGAAAAAAATGTAAATTCTGCCAAAAATACACATGAAATATATAGTTATGACGGAATATTTGAAATTAAATACAATGATTCTGCAGATAATGATTTTACAGCACTTAAAATAGATGAGAATAAAAATTTACATATTAATGGAGGAATAAATGCAGGAGGCGTTCTTAATATAGGTAGTGATTTGAGAATTGCAGGTAATATATACGATGCGCTAGGAAATAATTTAATTGAAACTTTAAATAGAAATTCGTTTACTGGTAAATATCAAATAAACTCGCCTAATATAATTTTTAATCAATCAGGAACTAATGGTGTAGAATTTAATATTACTGCTGGTAAAAAATATAATAACTATAAATTATTAAATATCAAGGACTATTTGTCAGATGGTGTTTTGACTGATGATAATGAAGATGATGTTTATAAAGATGTTTTAGTTCTACAAACATCCAATAATTTAAATAAAAAATCTTATTATTTAGATTTATATTCTGATTTATATGTTTATTGTAATTTACATATAGATGGTTATGGAAATAATACATCTCTATCTATAGAGCAAAAAGGAAGGGCAAATATTATAAGTGCTTCTAACTTCAACAGGGAAATATTGACTTTAGCAAATGATGGAAGTTTAGGATTAGGAGTAACTGATCCTAAAAGTGTTCTAATGAATATGCGTCAAATAAACAGTGCAAATATTATAAGTGCTTCAAACTTTAGCAAAGAGGTATTTACATTAACAAACGATGGTATATTAGGCATAGGCGTGACTAATCCAAATAAAGTGAGCAAATTGGATGTAAATGGTAATATTAATATAGTAGATGATACTTCATCCGGATTTATATATACTATAAATAATCGTGATATAATTAGAGATACTTGTAATTATGTAGAGAGAACTAGTAATTTAATAGGAACTAGAATAACAAATTTATCAGCAGATTATATAGCAGATGGGACAAATAACCGTTTCATTATTGATGATAAATATAATAGTGATTTATATGTGCACGGAGATTTAACAGCTTCTAATTTAATAATTCACGGTACGATAACAACTTTTAATACAGATATATATGCGACCGAACAATTAGATGTTACAAATAATGGTCAAGGTACCGCTGTAACTATTAAGCAAATTGCAACTAATAATAATGTATTTTCAGCATCAAATATGAATTCTTCATTATTTAATATTAAATATGATGGAAAAGTTGGTATAAATACAGATAATCCTATAGTGTTTTTAGACGTAAATACAAAAGATGGTATTAAAATACCTTGTGGAAATACGTTAGAACGTCCTGTGGAATCTATATTAGTTCCTGGAATTATACGCTATAATACAGAATATGAACAATTTGAGGGTTATGGACCTGGAAGTAAATGGGGTTCTCTTGGAGGAGTTAAAGACTTAAATAATGATACCTATATTAGTGCAGAAACAACTCCTGGATTTAATAATGACGAATTGCAATTCTTTACAAATACGCAGCGCAATATGATTATTAAAAAAGATGGTAAGATAGGTATTGGAAAAAACATTAGTGATCCAGAATATTTATTAGATGTATCTGGTGAAATAAGAACTACATCTAATTTATTCGTAAACTCTAATATATTCCTAAATTCTAATTTATTCGTAAACTCTAAAATAAGTATAGGAACATATAATACAGAATCTTTATTAAATGTATATGGAACTGCCGCTAATATTAAAATACAAGATCCTTCTAATACAGAAACTAGTATAACATCAATTGAATTAGTTAATGGAGTAAATAATTCATTTGCAAACAATAAATATTATGGTTGGAAAATGTTTAATAGTAATAATAATTATATAATTTCTTCCGGAAGTAATAATTTGATAAATGATAGATTAACTATCAACGGAATTAATGGAAATATTGGTGTTGGTACAATACCAAATCATACTTTAGATGTATATGGTACATTAAATGCAACAAAATATCAAATAGATGGCAAACCATTTGTTCTAGAATTTACTCAAGGAATGATAATTCAAACAATACATAATACATATAGAGAAACAAAAACAAAAGGCGATAATACAACAGCATGGGTTGCCATAGATGATGATATTAATAATGGATTTATTGTGAGAATACAACCATCCCACGTATCTTCTAAAGTACTTGTTACAATGTCTTGTCATATTGGTATGGATTATGCTGAAAATTCACGCTGGTGGGGTATTCAATTATACAGAAAAATTGGAACGGGTCCATGGACATTAGTAGAAAATGCAAATGGTTCAAATTCTGCGGCTTTAGAAGGAACGCCATGTTGGATATCTCATAATATGGGTGCAGACAATAGTCAATACTCGCATTCTATAACAAATGTATCGGGTTCTTATGAAGATTTACCAAAAACAATAGAACCCGTGTACTATACAGCATATTGGAAATCAAAATTAAATAATACGTTTGGTAGATTATATATTAACAGACCCGCAACAATAGATTCTTCCTATAATTCAAATTATCCGCTTACATCATCAAGTTGGACTGCAAGTGAAATATGGAATAACGGAATTCCATATACTCCTACCGATGCGACAATAACTATAGCACATAATAAAGTTGGTATAGGAACTGTACCGCCTCAAATTAGTGATATTAAATTAGATGTAAATGGCAATGTAAGGGTTACAACTATTACACATGCAAGTGATTATAGACTTAAAAAAAATATAGAAAGTATTACTAATGTATTAGATGATGTTATTAGTTTAAATCCTGTTTCATATTTAACATTAGAACAACAACTTACAGATAAAAAATCATATGGTTTTATAGCTCAAGAATTAAATGAAGTATTCCCAAATATTGTAAATGAACCTAAGAATAATGAAGATTTCTATAGTATTAATTATACTTCTATAATACCTCTTCTAGTAAAATCAATTCAAGAATTAACTACGAAAATTGAAAATATGCAAGAAGAAATTAATAATCTTAAGATAATTAAATGAAATAGTTAAGTATTGTATTTATTTTTATATAATTTATTTATTCGCATTTATACAGAATATATAGATAATTATAATATTATATAATGCCAATTCTTTTAGATGGCTCTAATATAAATGTAAATTATTCTACGAGTAATTTTGATATTCAATGTGTAAAATCAGAATTATATATTCGCGAAACAAACGTTAATACAAGCAATATCCTCAACATACCGATAGCAATGGCACCAGAAACACAACCATTAACAAACGAACCAGTAAATACAAATATTATATACGATGATTTTAATAATGAAGAATTAAGAATTTTTACACATAGCAGAGGAGCTGAAAATCAAACCTCGTATAATATTAAAATAGAACAAGATGTTGTTTGTGATATATTAATAGTTGGTGGCGGTGGCGCAGGAGGTGGTAGACAAGGAGGTGGTGGAGGGGCAGGAGGTGTAATGTTTTTATCTAATCAAACATTATCTGGCGGCACATCTTATGCAATTAAAGTAGGAAAAGGAGGAGGTATTGCAGGTAATGCACCCGATGGTTCTGTTAATTGTATAGCAAATAATGGTATAGATAGTGAGTTTGGTGCAAATATCGCTTATGGAGGAAGCGGAGGTGCTGGATTTAGTAGTACAAAATCCGATTTTAATATTACAACAAATAGATTTGCATCAGGTGGTGGTGCTACAGGTTGGTTTTTTCAAGGAGACCCGTACGAAGGTTGGCATGATCCAAATGAAAGAACTAATCAAACTAGTTTAACTTTAGAAGGAGGTTCTTCGTATAAGGGAGGGAGAGGATGGCAAGATTCAATTGGAGGAGATTCTAATACTTTATTAACTGGATTTTTAGGAGGCGGTGGTGGAGGTGCAGGAGGATTAGGTCAAGATGCGACACCAAATAATGCTTCTTATGTAGGAAAAGCAGGTGATGGAGGTATAGGTTTAAATTATAGCAGTGTTTTTGGAACAAACGTAGGACAAAACGGTTGGTTTGGTGGAGGTGGTGCGGGAACAGGTGCTTCTATATCAGGCGATATAACAGGAAGTGGTGGAACAGGAGGAGGAGGAAATGGTAATTCTGGAGGAGTTGGTGTAGCAGGAATTAGCGGAACTGGAGGAGGTGGTGGTGCTGGAGGATATGCAAATCAATTAGGAGGAGTAGGCGGTTCTGGTATTGTAATAATAAAGTTCAAAAAAATTGTTAATACCGAGGAAATAAGAACTTATATGCATAGCGGAGGAGCAGAAAATCAAACATCATATAATATAACTGTTGGTCAAAATACAATTTGTGATATATTGATAGTTGGTGGTGGAGGAGCAGGAGGGGGTCGTCAAGGAGGAGGTGGCGGTGCTGGTGGCATAATGTGTTTAACAAATCAAAAATTAATTCCAGGAACTTATACAATTAAAGTTGGTAAAGGAGGTATTGCAGGATATGAAGTAGCTAGTGAAAATGGGAGAGATAGTGAATTTGGAACTAATGTAGCTTTTGGAGGAAGTGGTGCTGCAGGATTTAGCATAACAAAACCAGACTTTAATTATACAACAAATAGATTTGCTTCTGGAGGAGGTGCTATGGGATGGAATGCAAATACATCATTTTTAGGTTGGATTAACCCAAACGAAAGAATAAATCAAACAAATCAAGCTGTGATTGGAGGCTCGGCATATAAAGGAGGTAGAGGATGGCAAAATTATACAGGCGGAGATAACAATATTGTTTTAACAGGATTGGTAGGAGGTGGAGGTGGTGGTGCCGGAGGTTTAGGTCAAGACGCTATTCAAAATATAAATAATGCTTCATATACAGGTAAAGCAGGAGACGGAGGAGTTGGTTTATATTATGGTAATTTATTTGGAACAAATGTAGGTCAAGATGGTTGGTTTGGAGGAGGAGGGGGTGGTTCGGGTATTTCAACATCAAGTGATATGGCAGGAAATGGAGGTAAAGGAGGAGGAGGTAATGGTAATGCGGCTTCATATGGTATAGGTATTGCAGGCACTAATGGAACAGGAGGTGGTGGCGGTGGCGGGGGATATCCAAATCAATTAGGGGGTAATGGTGGATCTGGTATTGTAATTGTTAGATTAAGGACAATTGTATGTAAAGAAGAATTAAAAACATTTTTGCATAGCGATGGAACTGAATATCAATCGATATATAACTTTACTATTGAAAAAAATGCAATATGCGATATCTTAGTTGTCGGTGGCGGCGGTGGCGGCGGCAAATCAGCTGGTGGTGGAGGAGGGGCAGGTGGTTTAGTTTATATAACAAATTATACATTAATTGCAGGAACATACAATATATCTGTAGGTAAAGGGGGTATAGGACAAACATTGCTAGATAATCAATCTACAGAAGATGGAAAAAATAGTACTATTAATCTAGGTAATACAAATATTATTACTGCTCTTGGTGGTGCTACAGGTCAAGGACAAAAGTCTGCTTTTAATGGAGAAAATAATAGGACAGGAGGGTCTGGAGCAGGAGGGACAAGATATAAAACAATAGGAAGTTTAGCGACACAAAAAACAGCAACTACTGGGATATCATCAATTAATGGTTATGGAAATAAGGGTGGAGATTATTTAGATGGAGCATTTTTTAGTTCTGGCGGTGGTGGTGGTGCAGGAAATATTGGGGGTAATGGAACAAGTACAAAAGGTGGAGATGGTGGTGACGGATTAGAAATCAATATCACAGGAACAAATGTATATTATGCAGGAGGTGGCGGAGGTATTTCTGATGATAATAATGCAAGTACAACAAATGGAAGTGGTGGTTTAGGAGGGGGGGGGAGTGGAAGAACTGGAGGTTTAAATGGTGTAAATGGAACAAATGGATTAGGTGGTGGCGGAGGAGCAGGAGGAACAACAGGGGGGGATGCAAATGGCGGTAATGGAGGTTCTGGTATAGTTGTTATTAAGATTAAATCGTTTATAAATGCACCTATATTAAATGCAGCAATGCCTGATATAAATGCCCTAACATATAAAACATTAAACTTTGCATATAATGAAAGTGCGTATATTAATTATTTGACAGGAATGGACAATTGGGTTAAAATTAAACACAAACCTGCTAATAAGATTGATTCTTATTCAGGAAATACTTTTAATAGCACAAGTATATCCGGTACATTTACAATAGGAAATCCAAATGATAATAACAATGAATGGGCAGTTGAATTTAATGAACCAAATGTTAAATTTTATTTATTTGTACTTCATGTTAGCCAGACAAATTCCAACTATAAAGATTTGTGGATGGTTTTTGAACCAAGTGAAATGAAAAGAGCAAGTAGTTTTACAACAAATTATAATTATCAATCGGCATATATTCATGCATATAAAACAACTATGAGACCAAATGGATTTGCTGCTAAAAATTCTACAAATTATAATGGACCGAATTATGATCAATTTATATATAATCGCTCTTCAACACTTGGTGATTTACCAGATCCTAATATTTTTATGAATTATATTAATATTGATGGTACTTGGCTTGGTACAGGTGCGCAAATATACGCTGACAAAAATACACATGGATATGTATTTTTACCTGTAACTGGAGGAGTATATGTTAAATATGATAATGACATCCCGGTTAATATACCTAATAATTTATTAACATTTAATTATAGAACAGACGAGAGCCCTTATTCGTGGCAAGAAGCACATGTAGAAGCTATAGAAAATAAACGAAGATTACCTACAATTAATGAATTAAAATTGTATATAACAAATTACCCTTCTGTTTTCACACAATGGAATGGATTGGATTATTGGACGCCAGTTATTAACCCATTATATACAAATAGTAAAGATTGGGTACAAATTGGAAGTAATGTAAATCACGTTAGAGGAAAATCGCATACTCAAGAAACAGGCAGTTATCCTTCATGGGGTGATAATAGTACTAGTGATTATGCAAAAATATATTTTGATGTAATTGATACATCTACGCCAAAATTATTTACATTTTCTTACAGAACAGATGAAAGTCCTTATTCGTGGCAAGAAGCATATACAGAAGCTAATTTAAATGGAAGAAGATTACCAACTATTATTGAATTAAGAGATTATATGACGAATTACCCTAATGTATTTACTCAATGGAATACTCTAGATGTGTGGTCTCCTGTTGTAAATACGTCTGTTGCAAATAATAAAGATTGGGTACAAATTGGTAGTAATGCTACACATGTTAGAGGGAAATCACACGTAGATTCTGTAGGTGGATATCCAGGTTGGGGTGATAGTACTACTAGTGATTATGCAAAAATATATTTTGAAGTGGCAGAAACACACCTTAATACTAATTCTGTATCTTTTCAACCAGGTTCACAGGTTGAAATTAATGGAGAAAAATTACTAACATTAGACGATGAACATATAATAAAATTAACAAATACTTCTTCAAGTATAATTAAAAATGTCAATGGAAATATTGTTCACGGAAATATTATTTATAATTCAACAAATAAAAATTATATATCAATGAGATATTCTATGACACGACAAATTAATAAATATGCCGTAGAAAGAATGTATCCTCCTATTAGAAATTTTACTTCTGAAACTACAATAGTTTCTGGACAATCTTATGGAAATGGTACATATGTCGTTACAGGTTCTTCAATATATCATACTGGACAGTTACAAATTATACCGGTAGATTATACACACCCTTGTTTTTGTTTTAACGAAAGTAATGCTATAGGCGGGCATTGGGCTATTACTAATTACAATACATCTTTTAATTATGTACCTACTAATAAAATAATTGAGAGTTTTGATGATGGTTTGTATTATGGAGAATGGTTAAAAATTAAATTACCTATTGCAATTAGATTAACAAAATATAGTATAAAGCAAAGGACAGGATATTCTTCAAATTCTCCTGGTAAATTCAGAATATACGGAAGTAATAATAATATTGATTGGGTATTATTAATAGACAGAACATCTACAAATATAACTTATGCAAATGGTATATATACAGAATTGACTTTTAATATATATTCTGAATATATATTTTTTGTTTTAGTAGTAGGTTCTACATTAAATAGCCAAACATTAAATTTTGACGAATGGTATTTATACGGCGATGAATTTTCTAATATAATAGAACCTGTAGTAACCCCAGGAATTACAAGTGTCGAAAGAATGTACCCGCCACTAAGAGATTTTACAGCAGCAACGAGAACAATAACAGGACAATCTTATGGCAATGGGACATATATTGTATCGGCTTCAAGCAATCATTCGAACGAACCTCCATTTAGAATATTAGATGGTACTACATTTCCATGGACAATAAGTTCTACAACTGGAGCATACGGAGGTTCTCCAGCGGGTACATATACTGGCAGTCAGAGTTTAGCAGGGTATAGTGGAGAATGGGTGAAAGTACAATTACCAGTAGCAATTAATTTAACAAGATATATAATTGAAGCAGGTAGTATAGGAGGAACTAGCAGAGTCCCTGCAGTATATAAAATATTTGGTTCTAATGATAATATAAATTGGGTTGAATTAGTTAATAAATCAACTCCATTAGTAGTTGCTGATTATGTGTCAAGTAAATACGAAGAAAAAGTATCAACTTCTAATTATTTTAGATACTTTGCTTTAGTTGTTAATAAGAATATGGGTTTAGATGGATGGATGTCTATAGGCGAATGGTATATTTACGGAAAAGAATCATATGATGTAAGAACATTTGTACATAGCGGAGGAACAGAAAATCAAACATCTCATTCTATAACATTTGAGCAAAATACCCTATGCGATATATTAATAGTCGGCGGTGGAGGTGGAGGAGGACAAGGTGTATACGCAAATGGAGGCGGTGGAGGTGGTGGTATTGTATATATGGTTAATAAAATATTTGCGTCCGGTACTTATAAAATAATTGTTGGAAATGGCGGTGCAGCTTCTAGCACAGGATATGATAGTAGTATTATGTTTAATGATAAGCCTATAAGTTTAGATAATATATCTTTAGTTGGTAAGGGAGGGGGGTATGGGAATTCTGGACACGGGGGGAGTGGTGGAGGAGGAGGAAATAGACAAACAAGTCAAACATCGGGGAATGCTACGCAAGGTAATACATTTTGGGATGGAACAACTTATGTTGCTGGTGGATTTAATGGACAGAATGGTGCGACATATGCTGGGGGAGGAGGTGGGGGTGCTGGAGAAGCAGGTGGAACAGATGGAAGTTTACAAGGAGGAGATGGAAGACAGGTTAGTATTACAGGTACGTTAGCATTTTATGGAGGTGGAGGTGCTGGAGGTGGAAATGGTGTAACATCCGGGGGTGATGGTGGAGGTGGTGGAACTGGAAATTGGGGTTCAAGTGGCACTGCTGGAGCAGCTAATACAGGGGGTGGGGGCGGAGGCGCATATAGTGTAAGTTCAATTAGTGGTGGTAAAGGAGGTTCGGGTATAGTAATAATAAGAATGAAATCTAATGTGGGTGCAGCAACAACTATTGGAAATCCTGTATCTCAAGAATTATTAACTTTTAATTATGTTCCGCGTTATCCTTTTGTTGATAAAAGTTTATTAATACATTATAAATTTGATGAATTAGGAAATGGTGAAGGATATCTTGATAGTTCTGGAAATGGATATAATTTAACTGATAAAACTGGAAATATCCCTGTATTTTCTCGTCTTAATTATGTATTAGGAAGAGCAGCATTTGAAAATGGCGTAAGCGGTTCTACGTTAGTTATTCCAAATGAAGTTGGAAGTCAATTAAGAGCAATAAATGTCGCTACAGGAATTTCTTTATCATTTTGGTTTAAATTATCTATAACAAATCAAAAAGATAATTTTGCTGATATATTATGTTTTATGGTAGGAACTGATGCAAATAAACGAGGGATTATAATAGGACAACAACCAACAAGTGGTATTTTAACTGCTTCAAATGACCCCACAACATGGATAGCATCATCTAATAGATTATTTGTAGGTATGCAGGACGGAGCAACATTTCCATATGGGTATGTTGGAAAGGGAAAATTAGATAGAGAATGGCATCATTTTGTATGGACTATTACTACTGCAGGCGTATGGGCAATATATATAGATAATGTATTACAAACTTATGAAGATGTTAACCAAAGCACTTCAGGTATCATACCAAATTATTCATATACTGCAAATGAAATTTTTGGTGGTTCTCAAGTAGGACATAATAATGGATATATAGATGACTTTCGCATATATAAAGGTGTATTAACAACAGCAGAAATTACTACATTATATAATATAAATTCTCCCGAATATCCTAAAATACCTGCAGATAATGCAAATTTAAAAGCGTGGTATAAATTTGATGATGAAGGAAATAATGAAGGATATTTAGATAGTAATCCGTCAATTACAAAACATAATTTAATAATACCAACTGGTTCTCCTCCAAGTTCTACGCCTATTTTTAGTTCTATTCAAAAAATATTTGGAAAATCTGCTTACGAAGGAGGTGTAGAAGCAAGAATACAATTTCCAACAAGTCTTACAAATCAATTATACACTATAAATAATACAAATGGCATAACATTTAGTTTATGGTATAATATGAGTACTTCATCTGGTTCGTGGGCAAGTTTATTTGAGTTTTCAGAAACAGCAGCTGAAACAACTAATACAAGAAGATTTGGAATAGCAAGAGAAGTTCTTAATAATAAAATAGGATTATTTATTAAGGATTATATCGCAAAACCAACAGATTATTATTATTTAGGATCTGTTGGAAGTGGGACAGTTAATAATGCTTGGCATCATATAGTTTGGAGTATTAGTTCTACCGGGGTTTGGACATGTTACGTTGATAATGTCAATCAAAATATTAATGTTACAGGAAAAATTCCAAATATTACAAATTATAATTTCAGTTATATCTTAGGAAGCATTCAACCAACACAAACATTTTCTTATGTAGATGACTTTCGAATATATGACAAGGTATTATCAGTTGCGGAAGTATCTATGTTATATCACATTCCTTCTGTTAATAATATTAATACTTATACTATAAATTTTCCAGTTGATACAATAGCAAATATTAATGATAATACTAACTATATTTTTAAAGGCAAATATGACATAAATTTAAGTTCTCTATATTCGCAAATAATCCCAAAAGAAAATCAAAGATTAGGTATAATAACAAAATTTCCAACTTCTACTATGCAAATAAAATATAATATTTACAATCCAGTGAGTAACTTATTATTAGAACCTTTTGTTAATAATGATAACTTTTATAATAGTTATGTTTATGAAAATTACACTTATACAGGTACTCAAAATACTGTAACATATCATAAAACATTTGAACAAAATACAATATGTGATATTTTAGTCGTAGGCGGAGGAGGAGGTGGAGGTGGCGCAGGTGGTTCTGGAGGTGGAGCTTCCGTTGTAGAATTCTTAAATGTTAATATTCCTGCCGGAGATTATGTAATTAATGTTGGAAGAGGAGGAACAAAATCAGTTAATAATGATGATGCTGGAGATAACGGAATAACAAGTAGTTTTATAGGAAATAATATTGATATTAAAGCAGCAGGTGGTGGAGGAGGTGGTTCATATAATTATAATAATGGTCCAGCACCATCAATAGAAACATATATAAACCCTTTATCAAATATATCTCAAACATCTCAAGGTGGCGGAGGAGGTACTCGTTTTAATGGTTTACCATATACTATGAATACCTCTTTATCTGGCGCCGGCGGAATAAACACAGATAATAATGCACAGACAGGAGGTGCAGGAGGAGGTGCTTCTCCAGAAAGTCTAGGAGGAAATGGCGGTAATTCATATTTAATTGGAAGCGTATCTTTTTTAGGAAATGGAGGGAGAGGAGTTATTTCTGCAATAACAAATATGGAATATGGCGGAGGTGCTGCTGGTCCAAGATGGAATCCAGAAATTAAAAATACATTATTTGGATATGCTACAGGAGGAGGAGGAAATGCAGAAGTAATTGGAATTGAATCAACTAATAATAATATACATTTAGGTGTACATATTCCCGCTGAAAAAGGAAGAGGTGGCGGAGGATATGGTTATAATAATGGTGGATCGGGTACAGTAATTTTAAGATATAGGAAATATAATACAGGTATTAATTTAAATAATCAAAAAAATTTAAATTTTAATTATATTCCAGATACAGTAATATATGATTTTACTCCATTTAATAATTTAGCAGATTGGAGAGTATATGCAACAAGTATAGGGGCTACAACATCATTTAATAATTTTATAAGTGATGAGATATTTTGGAATTCTGAAAAATTAGGATTTATACATCTACCTTTGACTAATTATTTATATGATACTGTTACTGTAACTTATAAAAATGGTCATTCTTCAGGAACAGTTAATTTGTATATAAATGGTATAATTAAAAGTTCTTGTGCTGCAAATGAAACTAAAACATATACGCAAAAATATGTTCCTGGAGATATATTAAGAATTGAAGAAGGATTCGCAGAATTAGGAGCAAATTTAATTATTACATTATCAAATGCGAATATTGTAAACAGATATAATATAAATTTTCCTGTAAATACAACAGTAGATTTCAATAAAGAAAATAAAAGTGTTATACTTAGAGGAAATTATAGCATTGTTAATTTACCACCAATACTATATTTTGTAAATACAACAACGAACGATACAGAAACATACACATATGTATTCGAAAGAGATACTATATGTGATATATTAATAGTTGCTGGAGGTGGCGGCGGAGGTATGGATATGGGAGGTGGAGGTGGTGGAGGAGGAGTAATCGAATTAACTAATTTTACTGTTCCGGCAGGAACATATACTATTACTGTCGGTAAAGGAGGAAATGGTGCTCCTGCAGGAAATACAAACGGGCAACCAGCAGATCATCAGTTTTCAATTCCCGCAACAAAGGGTTCTAATTCTTCATTTGGATCATATACGGCAATTGGAGGTGGTTATGGCGGTTCAAGTTACTGGGAATCAACATTGGGAGGACAAGGTGGTAGTGGTGGTTCAGGAGGTGGTAGTTCTGGATATAATGCAGCAAATAATATTAATAAAGCTGGCGCAGGTACTACAGGGCAAGGATTTAGAGGAGGTTATGGAGGTCAAGCACATTATTCTGGAGGAGGTGGAGGAGCAGGAGAAGTCGGTGGAGGTCCTTCTACTGCAGCAGGAGGTGCATATGGTGGAAAAGGAAAAGCGTCTAATATTTTAGGTACTTCTTATTGTTGGGGTGGAGGCGGTGGTGGTGCAGGATATTCCACTTCAGGGGGAAATGGTGGATTAGGAGGAGGAGGTGGTGGTGCTGTTGGAACTACAACTGGAGGAGCGGGATATTTCAATGGATATCCTGGTGGAGGGGGTGCGACTGGTCAACTGCATGCACAAACACCGGGTGGTAATGGAGCGCCTTTTACAGGTGGTGGGGGAGGAGGAGGTGCTCATTATAATAGTAATAATAAGGGAGGAGATGGTGGTTCTGGTATTGTAATTATTAAAAGAATAACGTCGTCATATATAGATGATGTTAGCGAAGCAAATATTATACCTTATGAAAAAAACTATTCAAATACTAATATTGAGCTTAATTATAATACAACAATAGCAACAAGCAATCTTTTACTAGAACCTACTGTAACAAGTTTTAATGAATATAATTTATTGACATTTACGCATAGTGGAGGAAGTGAAATTCAAACAACATTTTCATTGAATATTCAACAAAATGTATTGTGTGATATTTTGATAGTAGGTGGTGGTGGTGGAGGTGGTAATCCTGACGGTAGTAGTTCAGAACCTGGAGGAGGAGGTGCAGGAGGAGTTGTTTATATGATTAACAAAACTTTAAATGCAGGTACATATAAAATTAGTGTTGGTAAAGGAGGTGCATCTAACGCAAATGGAAATAATAGTTCAATTACATATTTAAATGACAGTAATATTTCAATTGATAATATTTTATTAATTGGTAGGGGAGGTGGTAAAGGAGCTACATCATCTTCTCAAACGGGTAGCGATGGTGGTTCTGGAGGAGGAGGTGGAAATAATCAAACAGCTGGTGGAACAACAACTCAAGGTAACACATATTGGAACGGTTCAGTATATATAGCGGGAGGTTATAATGGAGGAAGAGCTGCCGCATCTAGTAGAGGAGCAGGTGGTGGTGGTGCAGGAGAAATAGGAGATACTGATGGGGCGGGTTTTGGAGGTGACGGCGTTGAAGTAAGTATTACAGGTATTAAAACATTTTATGCCGGAGGAGGAAATGCATTTCCTAATACATCGACTACTAGAAGTAATGGTGGAGGTGGTACATTAAATGGAACAACTTCTTATCAAAACGGAGGAAATGCTCTTCCAAATACAGGAAGCGGAGGTGCTGGTGCATATGCATCACCAAATATAGGTGGTCAAGGAGGTTCTGGTATTATAATAATTCGTTATAAATCAGCAATACCTGTTACATCAGTTACAAAAATTTTTACAGAACCTTCTGTTACAAGCGGAGGAACAATAACTCCTTTATTAATTGATACTAATTATAAATATTTATCTTTTACAAATCAAACATCATATACCGTTAATTTTCCTGATAATACCGAATGTGATATATTAATCGTTGCAGGTGGAGGTGCAGGAGGAAGAAATCCTGCTGCAAATGGGCGTTCAGGAGGAGGTGGTGGTGCAGGAGGATTATTATATTATGAAAAATATAATGTAACTAATGGAACTTATACAATTATAGTTGGAGGCGGAGGACAAGGACAAATTAATACTTTGAGAGGAAATAATGGAGGAAATTCTAGTTTTGGTTCAATTATTGCAACAGGAGGGGGTGGTGGTGGAGGTACGCATATAGACGGTTCGCTTAGTGGAACATACAGATACTTAACAAACGGTGCAGATGGTGGTAGTGGCGGTGGAGGTGGTGCAGGATTTTCTGGTACTAGTGGTGGTTCAGGAATTATAAATCAAGGAAATAATGGAGGGGGTAATGGTGCGGATGTATATTATGGTGGTGCCGGTGCAGGAGGTGGTGGTGCAGGCGGTGCTGCGCAAACATGGAATTCAAGCGCAACAGTATATCCATTACCTACACCAGGTGGTGTAGGTAGAACTATATCCATAACTGGAACGCCTATTACATATGCAAAAGGAGGAGATGGTGGATATTGGGATAATACAAATACGCCTGTAAATGGAGTAGCAAATACTGGAAATGGCGGTGATGGAGCAGGTTATAAAGCAGCAGGAAATGGTGGTTCAGGCATAGTAATAATTCGTTATAGATTTACAAATATAGATATAACAGCGCAAATTCTAACAACACAAATATTAACGCAAAATTTATTGACATTTACACATAGTGGAGGAAGTGAAAATCAAACATTATATCAATATGCATTTGAAAAAGAAGCCTTATGTGATGTATTAATAGTTGGCGGAGGTGGCGGCGGAGGTATGAATTCCGGTGGGGGAGGTGGAGCAGGAGGTTTAATATTATTAGAAAACATTATAGTATCTGGATCATATGATATTAAGATTGGAAGAGGAGGTGTTGGAGGTACGCAAATAACTGAGAATACTTTAGCGGAAAATGGACAAAATTCTTCTTTTGGAACATATATAGCGATAGGTGGAGGTGCAGGAGTGAATAGTGGAGGTGCTAATGGAAATCCTGGAGGTTCTGGAGGTGGTGCAGGAAATGCACTAACAGGCAATAGGGTTGGTGGTGCAGGAACTCTAGGACAAGGTAATAATGGAGGAGATGGTACTATTCCAGGCGGTGGTGATAGAACAGGTGGTGGTGGGGGTGGTGCAGGAGGAGCAGGTCAAACTAGTGTTTCGACAACGCAAGGAGGAAATGGTGGAATAGGAAGAAATATGACATTATATTTTGGCGCAACATATGGCGCTAGCGGATGGTTCGCGGGTGGAGGTGGTGGAGGCGGAGGACAAGGAACTGGTGGTACTGGTGGAACAGGAGGTGGTGGAAATGGTGGAGTTTTAAATCAAGAAGGTGTAAATGGAACCGGGGGTGGTGGCGGTGCTGCAAATGGAAATCAATCAACACTTGGTAAAAAAGGAGGTTCAGGTGTTGTAATTATAAGGATAAAAACTATTGTAACTACTGGAGTATTGGATGGGATTACACATAAGAAGTTGCATTTTAATTATATATTTGATAAAACAATATATAACGAATTTTTAGCACAAATTTATAGTGGCGTAGGAGGATGGAGAATTGTTAGATATTTACCACCGACATCTACAACTTGGTATCCTATTAATGATAATTTGGCAGGAACAACATCTGTGGGAACAGCATATGATTATAATAATTGGTGGACTACTCCGTTCGGTACATTTGATGAAATGATGTTTGCAACATTTAATATGAAGTATTGGTTATATGTTACAAGAGAACAAGCAATTGGAACTAATTATGATAATTCACCAAGAACTATATTACGTTCGTCAATATCAAATATACCTTATACTGCTAATTGGTATAATAGAGCAGCGAATGGAGAAGATCCTTGGATTGGATTACGAACGCATGCTGCTGCTCCTGCGAATAATCCAGAAGCTGGAGGGGATTTAATACTTTATAGTGAAAACTCTTTTGCAACAGCTGGTCACTTTAGTTTACATACGATTGCAAAAGACGGAGGAGTATGTGTCCTTGTTAGGAATTCTGCAATGTCTAATACAAATCATCCTGTTCAAAACTATCTAATTAATTTTCCTGTTAAAACAATGATCGATATAAATAATACAGGAACTTTTTCATTAGTTGAAGGAAGATACGATGTTAGTATTGGTACATTTAGTTCTTCTGTTACTCCAAAAGATGGGCAATATCTTCAAAAACCAAATACATTTACATATAATATTCCCGAAGAAAGAATGTACCCGCCTATTAGGAATTTTACAACAGATAGTTCGGTAATATCTGGACAACTATACGGAAACGGACTTTATATTTTTACTGCATCATCATACTATTATCCTGCGCCATATGAAAACCCTCATAAAATATGCAATAATGAGAATGTAGGATGGACAACACTTACACAATATGGAACATCGGGGCAATATAGCGGAAGTTTTAGTTTAGGGGGTTATAATGGCGAATGGGTTAAAATTCAATTACCTGTTAAAATAAAATTATCAAAATATATAATTCAACATGGACAATATGAAACGACAAGGTCACCTTCAATATATAAAATATTTGGTTCTAATGATGATGTTGCATGGACAGAACTTCATAGTAAATCTACAGGATTAGCTGCAAGCGACTATATTTCGTCGAAATACGAAGAAAGTATTATTACAGGAAATTATTATAACTATTTTGCTTTAGTTGTTAATAAAACTATTGGTCAAAACTACTTAACCGTTGGTGAATGGTTTCTTTATGGTAATGAAATGCCTACTTCTGCAATTGAAATTAGATATCAATTATTAAATCCTATTAAAGATCCTATAGGAGCACAATGGACCTATAATCCGTCGAATACAAATGTATATCATATGGGAAATGTAGGAATTGGAACAAAAACTCCAGAATATTCATTGCATGTAGATGGATATATTTATACGTCTTCTACGGCATACACTTCTAGTACAAAAACTAAATGGACTACTGTATCCGATAGAAGAATTAAAGAAAATATAGTTAAAGCATCTTATGAAAAATGTTTAGAAAATGTTAGAAATATTGAATTATATCGATTTAATTTTAATAATAATATTGTAAATACTAACGATAAAAATCAATTAGGTTTTATAGCACAAGAAGTTCAGTCAGTTTATCCCAAAGCAGTAGAAAGGAATAAGATTATTGATAAAGATGGAAATATTCCAGATTTACTAACCTTAAATACGACACAATTAGATTATACATTATACGGAGCTGTTAAACAATTAATTAAAAAGGTTGAAAACATTGGAAAAAATTTAGAAGAAAAAAATATAATAACAAAAGAAAAAGATGTTGTCAATATAGGTATTACAAATGTTTCATTAGAAGCACTTGATATAACAGATATAAAAATAGAAGAAAATAAGAAAATAGAATTTAATGAATTAATTACAGAAAATATAATATCCGATACATCTAATATCTTAATAGATGCTCCAAGACTATTAGTAGAAAAATTAATTGCTATTTCTAATAATACCTCAAATATCTCGGTAGATACATCGAATATCTCAGTAGATACATCGAATATCTCGCTAGATACATCGAATATCTCAGTAGATACCTCAAATATATCGCTAGATACCTCGAATATCTCAGTAGATACCTCAAATATATCGCTAGATACCTCGAATATCTCAGTAGATACCTCAAATATCTCGTTAGATACCTCAAATATCTCGGTAAATACATCGAATATCTCGGTAGATACCTCAAATATCTCGGTAGATACATCGAATATCTCGCTAGATACATCGAATATCTCGCTAGATACCTCAAATATATCGCTAGATACCTCGAATATCTCAGTAGATACATTGAATAACTCGGGAGATACTTCGAATATCACGGTAGATACATTGATATCGTAGTAGATATCTAAAAATTTATTATAATTGAAATATAAAATATTATTTAATTATTTTTATTATATATCTTATTATTTATTAGATACAAATATACAACATATGAATATATTAAATGTTGGTTATGGTATTGCAAAACCCCAAGTGCGATTTCATTTAGTTCAATCTAACGTATCTCTTAGATTAGAAGACCCTAGAAATGAAGTTAACAGTAGTGTTAGCATAGAATTAAAAACTGGGTCAGGTTTATTTGGACAAAGTCTGAATAATGACTGGAAATTATCTAGTTCAAATGCATCTTTTACTATAGCATGCATTGCAAATAATAATACATGCAATGTGTTATCTGCAAATAGTAAAGGTGATATAATTATAGCAAATGACATAAATATAGGTGGTGCTTTAATTAAAAACGGAAGAGATATAATAGCAGATACATATGATTATATTATTTCATCTAATGAAATACTTAAGACAGATTACGGTCGTAAATTCCAAGATACTACAGAATACATTTTAAATACAAGTAACACAATATCTACTCGAATAACTAATCTAAATGCTGATAGTATTGCTGATGGAAATATTAATAAATTTATTATTAATAATAAATATGAAAATGACTTAGAAATAATTGGAGATTTAACTGCTTCTAATTTGACAATATACGGAGAGAATACTATTCTTTATACTGATGTTTATACAACAGAACAGTTAACTATTGATAATAAAGGTTTAGGAACTGCACTAACTGTGAAACAATCAAATACATCATATAGTATATTTAATGCATCAAATAATACCACAGAAGTATTTACTATATTAAATAATGGAAATATAGGAATAGGTACTACAAACCCATCTTCTAAATTAGAAGTTATAGGAGATATTAAAATAGATGGAAGTATTATACCTACATTACCTGACACATGCAATTTAGGTTCACCAACAAATCGTTGGAAAGAATTATATTTATCTGGTAATAGTATACATATATCAGATACTGTTCTCTCTAATACAAGCGATGAAGGTTTAGCTATAACTGATACGCAAGGAAATTATAAGAATTTAAATATTAATACAATTAAATTAGATAACGGTAGCAAAAAATTATATATATCATTAGACTCTTTAGGAAATATTAAATATACTAAAGATAATTCTGAAATATTATACCCTTCTTTATCTACTAACATTAAAGATTCAAAAAATACAATTACGTCAAATACAGTTAAAGAATATATTGCTGCAACTAGCAATATTTTAAAAATAGACTATGATACTAAGTTCCAAGATACTACCAAATACATCTTAGATACTAGCAACTTATTAATATCTGATTATGATACTAAGTTCCAAGATACTACCAAATAC
>Ga0209550_10001711_pt1 | contig 21045 bp, 26 predicted proteins | sample LauGreSuBDMM15SN_2_FD_187567 | JGI IMG/M metagenome (GOLD analysis project Ga0209550, IMG submission 187567) | Freshwater lake microbial communities from Lake Michigan, USA - Su13.BD.MM15.SN (SPAdes) (version 5) | ecosystem: Environmental > Aquatic > Freshwater > Lake | place: Lake Michigan... | reverse complement strand
ACGCTAGTGCCTAGATTCGTCCAAAAGCAGGCCGTATCAATCCAATGATTTATGATGTAGGACTCTCTTATCTTGTGGCACTAAACTGACAGCAGATCAATATTATTCAACTCGAAAATGACCAATGCCATCTGCGGCAATACTGAAGCTATCTTGCTCATGCTGCAAAGCTAAAACAAATGCTTGATCTACTGGATCACGTCCAAACACTACACGCCATGCAGCTAAGTTACTTGCTCCATTGCTCACAGAAAAAGTAATGGGACTACGTTTGAATTCACGTTGTCGCAATATCTCATCATCTAGCAACGGCTCCCAAGTATTATCAATTTTAATGAAGAAGCTATAGCGATTTGCATCAAGCTCTAATGCAATCAATCGATTTCTGACTATGGCTTCATCACGTGCTAACTGCATAAGCGCTGCTAGTCGGCGTACATCTTGTTGCAATATTTGTCTCGATGTTTGCGCAGCATTTAATCCTACTGCTCCAAAGATCACGCCCATGATCAGCATTACGATGAGCAATTCAAGTAGGGAAAATCCGACTTGATATTGGCGAACAAACACACGATGCACTGCTTGCCTTTGCATAGACAATTAATCCATCCAAGAACCAATATCAGCATCTATACCTGTGCCGCCCGCTTGCCCATCTGCGCCCATAGAAAACACATCGATTTCTCCACGCGATCCCGGAGCCTGATATTGATATGGATTACCCCATGGATCTTTACTTAAGCGATCTAGATAACCACCAGATTTCCAGTTTGCGGGTATGGGTGAGCTGGTGGGAATTGTGATGAGTGCTTGCAATCCCTGACCCGTGGTTGGATAGCGTTGATTATCCAAACGATAGAGTTTGAGTCCTTGCATAATGGTGGCTATATCTTGTTTGGCAGCGAGTATGCGTGCATCATCAGTTCGCCCCATCATCTTAGGAATCACGAGGGCAGCCAATATGCCCATGATGACCACTACAACCATGATTTCTACTAAAGTAAAACCTTTAGTGCGCATTCGTAAAGTGAAAGAAGTTGAGTTCATTGATTGGTTTCATGATCAAAATTAAATTTAGCCACTCCTGAATTGTCATTCGAGGTACCTTGCTTTTTTAAATAAAACTAAAGCAAGGATTGGAGTGCGGCGCTGATCAAAAGTGCCCGAAGTGAATAAACAATTTCTTAAACCATGACATGCATTGAATACAATGAAGCATGACTAAAATTATTTTTTTGCGCAGTAATAATTAGTACGTAATGAAAATCTATTTAATATGTTTATCTTTCGACCGAATTTTCGAATATCGAAAATTTTGCCAGGATGAATTTTCGCTAGAGCAGCGAAGTCGAGTGTGTGTGAGTACGGCAGGAGGGATGATAAGGGACTGACTTGCTAGGTATTCACATGCTCAGCGTATTACTTTAATGACTATCGATTAATTTGCTTCATCACGTGCTTCACGAGCCAGTAATCTCTGTACCATTTGCGTAGGTGAATCGCCTTGAAATAAAACTCTAGCTACCGCATCAACTATCGGCATATCAATTTTAAATGTTTGAGCTAATTGCTTGATGGCTTGTACGCTATGTACACCTTCTGCAACATGACCTAAGTCAGCTGTTATTGTGGCTATCGATTTACCTTCTGCAAGCTGTAATCCCACACGACGATTGCGTGATAAATCACCAGTACAAGTGAGTATTAAATCGCCCATGCCGGTTAAACCGATAAAGGTTTCAGCGCGACCACCCATCGCCACACCTAATCGAACGATCTCAGCTAATCCGCGCGTTATTAATGCAGCGCGCGCATTTAAACCTAAACCCAATCCATCTGTGATGCCAGTTGCAATCGCAAGAATATTTTTTACAGCACCACCGACTTCAACACCTATTACATCATCTGTGGAATACACCCGAATAGAACCACCATGCACTGCTGCTACCACTTGTTCACGTAATTCAGAATGTAATGATCCTATGGTTAATGCACAAGGCAATCCAGCTGCTACTTCTTGTGCAAAGGAAGGGCCGGATAAAGCGCCACAAGCAATCTGATCTCCCAGTTCTTGTTGCACAATTTGATGCGGTAATAAATTGGTTTGAGTTTCTACACCCTTACATAACCACACGACATTAGGTAATTCATGAGCATGTATTGTTTGTAAGGTTGGTCGCAATCCCGCTACCGATGTAGCGAGTATCAATAAACCTCGTTTTGCATGCGTGAGTGCTTGTGTTAAATCTGCGGTCAGTACTAAAGCATCTGGCAACCGCATAGCAGGTAAGCGCTTGGTATTTTCACGCTGAGTTTGCATGTGATGCATGAGATTGCTATCACGCCCCCATAACATAACTTGATGCTGACGTGATACGGCAATTGCTAATGCTGTGCCCCAGGCTCCTGCGCCTAGTATGCTGATGTTCATGGAATTGCCCAAAAAAGGCTAGCTGAGAAAGTCATGCGCAGGCAGGAAAATTTTATTCTCCCCACACCTCAGATGCTTTGAGATAACCGGTCTCACCATCACGATGTTTCACTTTGATCCAACTTGAAGTGATAGGTTCTGCTAATTCAAGTAGCACACCTTTAGAAGCAGTGAATACAGCAACACCTGATTCACTTGCCGTCGCACGTACTGTGACCTGCGGAACTTCAACGATTAAGTTTCTTTGATTAGTCAGCGCGCGTGACTCTACCCAGCTTAATTCACCAGTGAGATCACGCACCCGCGACCATTCTCCACTCACCACTACGATTTCTACTGGCATACCAGGCGGAGCAATAAACATTTTGCGTCCTCTCTGGCTGGGCACATCAAACATGACTGCCGCTGTTAAACCTATAGACTTAAATTCCACGTTAGCAGCTTGCGCAGTGCCTAGCAATGCCAATAAGCTGAAGCAGAAAAATCGCAGTGTATTCACAATTAACTAACTTAATGTGCAGCGGTTGCGCCATTACCAGCTTGTGTTAACGCCGCTTTACGCTGTTGATAAAAGACTTCGAAATTAATTTCAGTCAAATGTATAGGTGGGAAACCTGCACGAGTGACGATATCCGCAATGTTTGCACGCAAATAAGGATACAAAATATTTGGACATGCAATACCGAGTAGTGGCTCTAACTGACCTTCGGGGATGTTACTCGCTTCGAAAATTCCAGCTTGTTTGCATTCAATCAAAAACGCGACTTTGTCTTTGATCTTAGCGGTGATGGTAATGGTGATAGTTGATTCAAAAATATTCTCACTTAATTTTTCATCACCTATGTCGATCGCTACTTCTATGCCAGGGCCTTCTTGCTCCAGAAAAATTGAAGGAGAATTAGGTTGTTCTAACGATAAATCTTTTAAGTAAATACGCTGAATATTAAAAACTGGTTGCTGGTTTTCTTCTGACATAAAAACTTTCTATTCAATTGTTAAAAACATGCAAATTAAAATTAACTTCAAATTTGTATTCGGTACGCTCACGCTGCTTGCAACAAAGGCATGAGTTTACCTTCGCGATCTAAAGCAGACAAATCATCAAAGCCGCCCACATGGGTCTCGCCTATATAAATTTGCGGCACAGTACGTCGGCCGGTCTTTTCCATCATCAGGGCACGCTGTGCAGGATCAAGGTCGATACGAATTTTCTCGATCTCATTAACGCCTTTTGCTTTTAATAGTCTTTCAGCTTGAATGCAATAAGGGCATACCGCTGTGCTATACATGATCACTTTTGTGCTCATTACACTTTCCTTTTATTTAGCAATGGGTAGTCCTTCAGTCTGCCACTTCGTCACACCACCCTCTAGACTATACAACTCTTGAAATCCTGCATGCGCCAGTTGATGCACACCACGCAAAGCTTGCGTGCCACTACCGCAAATAACTAACACGGCTTCAGATTTATTGAGTTCACCGACACGACTGACTAAGTCTTTTAAGGGGATGTGTTTTGATGCACGTAAGTGGCCAGCTGAAAATTCTTCGGCCGAGCGCACATCGAGTATTTGTAATTTGCCTTTATTTATAAGCTGAATGGCCTCTAGAGTAGAGACAGAATGCTTGCTACGGGACAGAGCGGGCCAGGCCAAGGCACCTCCCGATAACAGCGCAATTAAGATAAGCCAGATATTGTCAATCAAGAATTTCACAAAGATCCCATCGTTTAAAGCAAGCTTGCATTATAAAATAGAAGAGAGAAATCAATTCAAGCATCATTTTCCCTTTTTCTTCCCGCGAAAGCACGACAGAACATGTACAAAATCGTATTCATGCGCCATGGCGAATCTATTTGGAATCTAGAAAACCGTTTTACTGGCTGGGCCGACGTTGATTTGACTGCAAAAGGCGAGGCTCAAGCACGCCAAGCAGGCAAACTATTAACCGAATCTGGATTCACTTTTGATCTAACTTACACCTCTGTTCTCAAACGCGCCATCCGTACTTTATGGCTCACACTGGACACCATGGATTTACTGTGGCTACCAACTGTCCATAGCTGGCGCTTGAATGAACGACATTATGGCGCTCTACAAGGCTTGAATAAATCTGAAACAGCAGCGCAATATGGCGATGATCAAGTCATGATTTGGCGGCGTAGCTATGATATTCCACCTCTACCCTTGGCGGCGGATGATGAGCGCGTATCATTCCATGATCCTCGTTATGCCGCACTCGATCCCAAACAAATACCTTTAACAGAATGCTTAAAAGATACGGTCGCACGCGTTATGCCGGTCTGGAATGATGAGATAGCTCCAGCGATCTTAGCTGGTAAACGTATCTTGATTTCTGCCCATGGCAATAGTTTGCGCGCTTTAGTTAAATGTCTGGATCAGATGAGTGATAAAGACATTGTTAGCTTGAATATTCCGAATGGTCAGCCTTTGGTCTATGAATTAGATGCGCAGCTCAAACCAATACGACACTATTATCTGGGTGATCCAGCAGCCATCGCAGCCGCGCAGCAAGCAGTTGCTAGCCAAGGTAAGGCTAAATAAAACTTCATGCGACTGCTTCAAAAGTATTCTTATTGTTTGCTAGTAGCGGCCTTGTTATGGCCGCTATTCCTTGTGCACGCTGAACCGGCCACTAAGTTAAGTGAACGTGCACGACAAAAACAAATTGCAGAAGAAACGCGCGCTGATTTACGTAAAAAACTCAGCGAGCTAAAAGAAAACATACTTAAAACTGAAAAAGCGCACACCCATGCTGCTGATGCTCTCTCCGCATCGGAAGCAGCGATTTCAAATGCCAATCGTAGTTTGCGCGAGCTGAGTGCCGAACAAGCAAAAACACAAGCTCAACTCACGGCATTATCAAAAAATCAGCAAGAGTTAGAGGCAAGCATTACTAAGCAACGTGCGCGTCTGAGTAAAATTTTACGCAATCAATATCAAAACGGACAACAAGATCATCTTAAGCTCATGCTGTCAGGTGAAAACCCGAATCAAATTGGCCGCGAATTACGTTATCTAGGTTATGTCTCTTTAGCGCAAAGTAAAATTATCACTGAGCTCGATAATAATCTGCGAGCTGTTGAAGAAAATAAAACCAAAGCAGAAGAAGCACGTGCTGCACTAGAAGAAATCGCGCAAGAACAACGCGAACAAAAAGCCTTACTTGAAAAAGAAAAAAATAATCGAAAAAGCCTAGTCACTAAGCTTTCTAGCAAATTACAAAATCAACGCAAAGAAGCCGGCAATCTGGCTAAAGATGAAGAACGGCTCGCTTCTTTAGTTGATCGATTAACTAATTTAATTGCACAGCAAAGAAAAGCAGAAGAGGCTGCTGCTCTTGCAAAAAAACGCGCTAAACAATCCAAAGAAGTTGCTGCCTCACGTGAACGTTCAACTGAAAAATCAGTCGAAAAGCCGGCAGCTAAAAATACTGAAAAAGAAGCAAGTAATAACGTCAAAAATAAACCCTCTTCTAACGTCGATACAGAGGAAGAGAGTGTTCCTGAATTTAGCGCACACAATGATTTTGCCAAGTTACGTGGCAAGTTACGTATGCCAGTTAAAGGGGAGTTAGTCGCCAGTTTTGGTTCGAAACGAAATGATGGGCCAAGCTGGAAAGGTCTATTCATCAAAGCCGGTGAGGGCACGGATGTCAAAGCTGCAGCGGATGGTGTGGTGATCTTTGCCGATTGGATGCGCGGCTTTGGTAACCTCTTAATTATTGACCACGGCAGCCAATATATGACGATTTACGGCAATAACCAGTCTTTACTAAAACGTCCCGGCGACAAGATAAAAATGGGTGAAGTGGTCGCTGCTGCGGGTAATAGCGGCGGCAATGAGCATTCGGGTTTATACTTTGAGATGAGACATCAAGGGCGGGCGATTGATCCGCTAGTTTGGATAAACAGGTGAAACATGAGTAGCAAATTAAAAAATCTTGGCTTAATCGGTTTGGGCCTTATAGCAGGTATCGCAGGCTCTATGCAATTTGATGCTCTTGCACAGAAAAATGCCAGTTCACCCTTGCCTATAGAGGAATTGCGACAATTAGCTGATGTATTTGGCTTAATCAAGACGGATTATGTAGAGCCCGTAGAAGATAAAAAGCTACTTACCGAAGCCATTTCTGGCATGGTGGCTTCTCTCGACCCACATTCTGCTTATCTTGATAAAAAAGCATTTAAAGAGCTACGCGAGAGCACACAGGGTAAATTCGTAGGCTTGGGCATAGAAGTCGGTATGGAAGACGGCTATGTAAAAGTGATCGCGCCAATTGAAGACTCACCTGCTTATAAAGCAGGGTTGAAACCCGGCGATTTAATCACCCGCTTGGACAGCACACCTGTCAAAGGCATGACCTTAGACGATGCTGTTAAGCGTATGCGCGGTGAACCAAACACAAAAATCACTCTAACTGTCGCCCGCAAAGATGAAGATAAGCCACTCTTAATCACCATCACACGTCAGGAAATTCGTGTACAAAGTGTGAAATCTAAGATTGTGGAACCAGGTTATGGTTGGGTTCGTGTGTCACAGTTCCAAGAACCTACTGTAGAAGACATGGCCAAGAAAATCAGCGCCTTGTATGCACAAGATCCGAATATGAAGGGTTTGATTCTCGACCTACGTAATGATCCAGGTGGTGTATTGCCAGGTGCGATCGGTGTTTCTGCTGCCTTCTTACCGAAAGATGTACCTGTGGTCTCTACCAATGGTCAAATTGCGGATTCCAAAGCGACTTATCTCGCTCGCCGAGATTTTTATGCCACTCGTGTTAACAGCGATCCTTTGGCACGACTGCCTGAAGCAGTGAAAAAAGTGAAGATGGTGGTATTAGTCAATTCAGGCTCTGCCTCTGCTTCAGAAATCGTGGCAGGTGCGTTACAAGACTATAAGCGTGCAACAGTCATGGGTACACAAACCTTTGGTAAGGGCTCTGTACAAACCATACGTCAGATCTCTGCTGATACGGCCGTTAAACTCACCACTGCTCGTTATTACACGCCGAATGGACGTTCAATTCAGGCACGTGGCATTGTTCCTGACTTAATCGTTGATGAATATGCAGATGGCGATGGCATGAATAGCATGCGCTTACGTGAAGCCGATTTATCTAAGCATTTATCGAATGACAAAGATAAAGAAGCAAATACATCAAATGTTGTGGATGAATTAGAAGAACAAAAACGTTTATCTGCTTTAGAGAAAAAACGTAAGCCACTAGAATTTGGTAGTAAAGATGATTTTCAGCTAACACAAGCATTGAATCATCTTAAAGGCCAGCCAGTGCAACTGTCTAAGTCAGCAAAAATAGAGAATAAGAAAGAAACAACGATCAATAGCCCAGAAGCTAACGATAAGAAATAAAGCTAGCTCACTGCATTGGATCAGGCTAATGTCAGATCCAATGCGGGGTAGCTAAACAATGTATTCATCTCCTCGCTTCATCTCACGCTGTGTTTGCGTTATCAACTAAGCAGACTGACTCCATCTTTCTTTGCTCATGAATGACCAACAACTACTCCGTTATTCACGTCATATTCTGTTAGACGAGATAGGCATAGAAGGCCAAGAAAAATTACTCGCTGCACATGCTGTGATTATTGGTGCAGGTGGATTGGGTTCCCCTGTAGCGCTGTATTTAGCTTCCGCTGGCGTAGGAAAAATAACATTAGTAGATAACGATGAAGTTGATTTAACCAATCTGCAACGACAAATTTTGCACAGCACCGCAAGCGTTGGTCAGCCTAAGGCAGAATCGGGCAAACAGACTTTGCATGACATAAATCCCACCATCGATGTAGTAGCACTGGTTGCACGTGCTGATGCGGAACAATTAAAAGTCTTAGCTAGCAGTGCTGATGTAGTACTCGATTGCACTGATAATTTTAAAACTCGTCATGCAATTAATCAGGCCTGTGTTGCTGCTGGTGTGCCGTTGGTTTCAGGCGCTGCTATACGTATGGATGGCCAGGTTGCTGTGTTTGATACCAGACAAGCCGAGGCGCCATGCTATGCCTGCTTATTTCCACCTGATCAGCAATTCGAAGAAGTGCAATGCTCCGTCATGGGTGTGTTTGCACCCTTGGTTGGGATTATAGGAACGATACAAGCAGCAGAAGCTTTGAAGTTAATAATGGGTGTGGGGACATCGTTATCACAACGTTTACTGATGCTGGATGCGCGCACCATGGAATGGACTAGTATTCACACTACACACAATCCACAATGCTCTGTGTGCGCCTGAAAAAATTATCGTTAACCTAGTAAGAGTGCGATTTGTTCTGCAGCGCCATCAGTAGGTCGTTGTTGAAAATTACTTTTCACAAAACGCAACCAACGCCCCATCACAAAACACATCATCAAACTTGCGCGTGAACTAGCTTCTGTCTCACGCACAATTGCTTGAGTCGCTGCTAGCTTCCACGTTTGACGTAGCGACATCTCTACTTTGTCAAAAAACTGATTCATACGTTGTTGTAAACGCTCATCTTCATTGACTAAAGCATCACCAATTAAAACTCGTGTCATGCCCGGATTTTCTTCAGAAAAATCTAACAACATTCTAACGATGGTTCGCGCTTGTAATAAACCACTCTCTTGTTTTTGATTGATTTGATTAATCAAACTCAAAATAGACGATTCTATGAAATCAATTAAGCCTTCATACATTTGTGCTTTACTTGCAAAATGACGATATAATGCTGCCTCAGAAACATCGAGTCGCGCAGCAAGTGCTGCTGTCGTGATTTTTTCTGCTTTAGGATTTTCCAGCATTCCAGCTAAAGTCTGCAGAATCTGTAACTTGCGCTCACCAGGTTTCGTCATGGGTAACTATGTTATTCAAATATATAGCTTCTAAGATGTATTAACTGCTTAAATCTACGAGCGTAATCGATGTAGTTGTTTAGGCAATTGACTCAGTGAATTAACTTTTATATCAACATACGCTGGTATGGCACTGTGATGACCTAAATAACGTGTGCACCATACTGTCTGCATGCCCAAAGATTTCGCTGCTTTTAAATTTTGTACTGTATCTTCTATCAACACGCAGTCTTGTGCATGCCATCCATTTTTTGCCAATAACTTTCGCAATAAGAGTCGCGAAGGTTTTGGCCTTAATTCTCTGTGCACCCACATCGATTCTATAGACAAATGTGAACTGAAATGTTTTTGCAAACGCAAGTGCTGCATGACTGCTTGAGAATAAGCGGCTGGTGCATTCGTCAGTAATATTTTTTTGCCCTGAATACGGTCTAATATATTAGCCACACCGCGCTCAGATCTAATCATGCTTGCGAGGTCTGTGAACTGATGCGCTTCATGTAAAAAATCAGCAGACTTCACTGCATGATGACGCATCATGCCTAGCAAGGTAGCACCATAGCGCTGCCAATAAGCTACTCTAATATCATCAACTGCTTGTGCATGAGCCGGTTTATTTTCTGCTTCTAATACGCGCGCTATCAGCGCATTCATATTCAGATTGATAGCAGGGAAAATAGCAAACGATGCATCATGCAGAGTATTGTCTAAATCAAATAGCCAGATCAGCGGTCGATTTGAACGCGATCCATGTATACGCATAAAATTAATTGATGATTAATGCGAACGTATCATGGTACCGAAGGCCTGCTCAGTCAGTACTTCAAGTAACAATGAATGCTCAATCCGTCCATCTATGATGTGTACCGTATTCACACCTGATTTAGCGGCATCTAATGCAGAAGAAATCTTGGGCAACATGCCACCTGAGATGGTACCGTCTTCAAACATCTCATCAATTTCACGTGCAGATAAATCTGTTAGTAATGTTCCTTGTTTATCCAACACACCCGGTATGTTGGTCATCATGATCAATTTTTCAGCACGCAAAATTTCTGCAATCTTACCTGCGACTAAATCTGCATTAATGTTGTAAGCCTGTCCGTCATCCCCAAAACCTATAGGAGAAATAATAGGAATGAAGGCATCGTCTTGTAATGCTTTCACGACAGCGGGGTTAATTGCTTCAATCTCTCCAACATAACCTATATCGAGAAATTCACCAGGATTGGTTTTATCTGGCATTTGCATTTTGCGCGCTCGAATTAAGCCACCATCTTTGCCAGTTAAACCCACTGCTTGACCGCCATAGTGATTAATCAACATCACGATGTCTTGTTGTACTTCACCGCCTAGCACCCATTCCACAACTTCCATGGTTTCTTCGTCGGTAATACGCATACCTTGTATAAAGCTACCTTCTTTACCAATTTTTTTCAAAGCACTATCAATTTGTGGTCCACCGCCATGTACCACCACTGGATTCATCCCTACTAGTTTGAGCAAGATGACATCGCGTGCAAAACCATGTTTTAGTCGTTCTTCCGTCATGGCATTGCCGCCGTATTTCACAACTATAGTTTTACCGTGAAATTTACGTATGTAGGGTAGGGCTTCAGCCAATATTTCAGCTTTGATTTGAGGTGGGATAGAGGCGTGAGGCAAATCAGTCATGAGCGATCCGAAAAAATTCTTAAGGTTGTGGCGGTACAAGCTGCATGGCACTACTAACTGCACAAATACAAACCGGATTTTACAGTGAAATTAGCTACAAACTAGCCATTACCTCAGGCAGCCTAAAGATTAAGGCTGGCATTCGCTAATTTCTGTTCCGGCGAATTCAGTGAGTATGGACGCTAATTGCGGTTTCGCCTTAGTCGGCAAACCACGCAATTGATAAGCGATTCGGGTTACCGTCATCGTATAGTTTTCAATCCGCGCATCTGTAGCACCAATTCTATGAGCATGCTCTAACTGTAATTGCGCAAGCTCTAATTTTCTGAATACACCAAGCGAAATACCACCGCGACGTGCTGATTGATCTTGAATAAAGTGTAAGTCTGCAAAACCAAATTTACGTAATTCATCCATACGCTTTTGTGTTGCAGTTTGTCCTTTTTTTAAAGGCGGCAGAAAGACCATGAAGGTTCCTTCTTCACTCACCATGATTTTTTTTGGCAAGTCTTTCAGTTCTAGTCTGGCTAATCGATTTTCAAAAGCTGCCGTACTTTGCTTATTAAAGGTACCTACTTGTAGACAGTTTATGCTGGTGCTATTTTTTTCAGCTACAAGTAGTGCAGATTGTGCGGCTTGTTCTTGTTCAGTTAAAACACGAATACGTTCAGAATTTAATTGCTGCTTTAATCGCGCTGGTTCGCGTTCATCATGATTCCAAGGTGTTAGCCCAAGTAAATACAAGATCAGCACAATCAGATTGGCTATCAACAAAATCAGGAAAAATAGTCTGCTCATACTGCAAGCTCCGTTAAGTAACTGGCTGCTAAACCAATTAATACTAAATTTTCTATCTGCTGACAGGGGCGGGGCATATACGGAGCAATGTATTGTGCAGCACCACCAGAAAAAATACACAGTACTTCAGTCTGCTGCAGATGTTCAAGTGCGCGCATTACTGAGCCAATTTGTGCATTAATACATCCACTGATAATGGCATCTTGGGTATTGTCTGCAAACACGGCTTTAAAATCTACGGGACTAACTTCAGGCAAGCGCGCGGTGTTGAGTGCGAGTGATTGTGCCATTGTACCTAGGCCAGGCAATATCATGCCGCCATTAAAATTGCCCTCTGCATCAATCGCATCAACGGTAGTGGCGGTTCCACAAGTCACGACTAATAAAGACGTAGTAGGAAATAAATAATGCGCTGCGATGAGTGAAGCAAATCGATCTGAACCTAGTTGCTGCGGATTGCGATAATGATTCTGTATCCCACCATACTGCGCTTGTGAATGCAATACATGTATCTGTGAGGGATGAATACCGACAGCGTTGATTTGCTCAGTTAGACTCAAGAGCATAGCCTCACCAGCTACATTCGAAATAAAACAATGTGTTATTTTTTTATTTGTCCACTGATGCGCAAGCATACTAACATTATGCTGTGACACCGATTGAAATTCCAGCCAATCTCCAGGCTTATGATCTAACGCCCATATCGCCCATTTAATATTTGTATTGCCGGCATCAATCAGTAGCAACATGATTACACTCTACTTAAGCAAGTCTTAGTGATACATCACCAACAGCAATCGCCGTGAATTGTGTTGGTGTTGTAAGTGATTGCAATAACAAGCGACCGTCTGCGTCAATTCCGCTTGCTAGTCCTTCGTGCAAGAGTCGTCCTTGCTCTGTGATGCTCACCACTTGATTGGCATAAGCATGATATTGCTGCCACGGTACGATAAAGTTTTTTAATCCATGCTGTTGGAATTCTTGTAAAGCTTGTATCAGCCCGTCTACTAATTGCGCACACAATTTATTTCTATCCATGGGCTGCGCGTTAGTCTGCATTGAGAGTGCTGCGATGTCATGCCCTACGCTTGCGCATAAATTTTCACTCGGTTGTGTGTTTAAGCCTATACCAATAATAGCCCACACTGCATTCTGTTGACTGCGCACAGGCACACTCTCGATCAAGACACCACCTAACTTAAGTCCGTCTTTTAATAGATCATTCGGCCATTTCAATTGCACTGTAAAGCCTTGTTGTATCAGCGTCTGCGCTAGTGACACACCAACAGCAAGTGACAGACCAGCAAGGCTGCTTAATGTGCCCTGAAATTGCCAAGCCAATGAAAAACATAAACTAGAACCCAACTCTGCTTGCCAAGAACGTCCCGCCCGACCTCGACCAGCCGTTTGATTTTCAGCGACCAGCAATCGCGGGCCGGATAAATGCGCTAGCTTGGCGCGCAAATCTGCATTAGTCGAACCCGTACTCTGCACAACCTCAATCTCCAACCCCAAGCTGGAGGCTTGCGAGTGGCGCAAAATATCGGCGGCATTGAGTGGTAAATTCATGGGCTGCATTGTATCGGTATGCCTTGCAGCATGGGAAACATCAGTTAGATACGGGAAGTAGCCATTTTTTGAAAGTCGAGGCGGTACTCTGCAGGAAAAACTCCCGTAAACTGCGAACTATGTCGGATTCTGCTATTTCAACCCCTAAGCTTCCCGTATCCCACCTTGCAAACGCTGGTAAAGCCTCAGTTTTTGCGCGGATTGCACTAATTATGATTGCCCTGTTGGTGATCTATGCCAGTTGGTATCCGCTATCTGGTTGGCGCGATAATGGCATGGGACCCTGGGCTTTTTTGAGTGATGCCATGCCACGTTACTGGACTTGGTTTGACCTCATCGTCAATATTTTGGGCTATATCCCTTTGGGTGCTTTATCTGTGTTGGCGCTCTATCCTTTTTTAAGAGGAGTTAAAGCGATTTTGCTGACTACCTGTGCTGGCATTGCGCTGGCCATGTTAATGGAAGCAGGTCAAACTTATCTCCCAACTAGAGTGCCTAGCAATCTTGATTTGCTCACCAATACACTAGGCGTGTTCTTAGGTAGCCTGTGCGGTGAATTCCTACGTACACAATTACTCGAGCAAAGTCGCTTACGTTCACTACGACAAGCATGGTTTTCAGATCAAGCAAGTAGTGGATTAATTGTGATTGGACTGTGGCCTTTGGCGCAAATATACCCTCAAGGTTATTTATTTGGACATGGTCAGCTACTACCTATTATTTCAGGTTGGCTCTCTAGTGCATTGGGTACACCGATAGAGTTAAGTCAGTTATTTTGGAATGAATACAGCGTCACGGTAGAACAATATTTAATGGCAGAAGTCATTATTACCGCCTGCTGTATGACGGGCGCAGTACTAACTCTATTAAGTCAAGTGCGTACTACCGCTCCTAAATATATATTAGCGATCGGTTTGATACTAACTGCTATTTTTATTAAAGCGATGGCAAATGCGATTTTATTTACACCAGTAAATGCTTTAAGCTGGCTTACACCTAGCGCTGCTGGAGGCTTATTAATAGGCGCTATTATGTTGAGTGGCCTTTCAATGGCGCCCCCCATTGCGCAACGCAGAGTAGCAATACTTGCACTTCTTATTTCGCTTTGTGTAGTCAATCTTGCGCCTGCTAATCCTTATTTCCAATCAACTTTACAAGATTGGGCGCAAGGTCGATTTTTAAATTTTAATGGTGCCGCACAATTTCTTTCTTTAATCTGGCCAGGCTTAGCAATCTGGTTTCTTAGTCATAAAATTCATCAAACAAATTAAATTCTGCTGAATTTAATTATTTTTCACATAAGATAATTCATATTCAGTTTGCATGGAGTAGAAATGAAAGATCAAGCTTATTTTCAGCATCATGTTTTTTTCTGCATTAATGAACGCAATGATGGCCGCGCTTGCTGTGCCGATCGTAATGCACAGGCTTTACAAGAATATGCAAAAAAACGTTTAAAAACATTGGACATGAATGGGCCAGGCAAAATCAGAATCAACAAAGCGGGCTGTCTTGATCGTTGCGAAGAAGGTCCGGTACTCGCTGTCTATCCAGAAGGGATTTGGTATACCTATATCGATGAAGAAGATATCGATGAAATTGTTGACTCTCATCTGATCGCCGGTAAACCGGTAGAACGATTAAAAATTTAAACACTACTTAGCTTTGCTATTTGAATTTTTATGAACGCACAAACGCAAGATTTTTTTATTGCTGGTGAAGTAGGGCAGCTTGAATGTAAGCTAGATTTACCATCCGATAGTACGCCACGTGGCATAGCTTTACTTGCGCATCCCCACCCTTTGTATGGTGGCACTATGGATAACAAAGTTATACAAACATTAGCCCGCGCATTCACCGCATTAGGCTATGTCAGTGTGCGTATGAATTTTCGTGGTGTTGGCGCTTCCGCAGGCGTGCATGATACAGGTGCTGGCGAAACCAATGACATGGCACTTTTACACACCCATATGTCGCAGCAGTATCCTCACTTACCAGTCGCACTAGCCGGTTTTTCATTTGGTACTTTCGTACAAGCGCAATTACAACAGCGGCTGATTGCACTTCACACTCCTGCAGAACGTTTAGCGCTAATAGGAACCGCTGCTGGTAAATGGCAAATACCTGAGGTGGCGGCAGATACCATCTTAATCCATGGTGAAGAAGACGATACGATTCCATTAAGTGATGTATTGAATTGGGCGCGACCGCAAGACATTCCTGTGATAGTGATACCCGGTGCCGATCATTTTTTTCATCGCAAGCTACATCACATTAAACAACTCATCATTCAGTTGTGGCACAGATAAATTTCTTTACTATGCAAAATCTCTGGTCTAGATTATCTGTACAACGTAAAGACATGATGTTATTTACTTACCCTGTTACGCAGTTTATAAAGATTCGGGTTGCAACTTATTTTGCACTACTCATGCTGATAGCTGGACCTGTTCAAGCACTTACAACACCCTCTATTGCAGCACGCTCTTGGATATTATTTGATGTCACTAGCCATCAAACTCTCGCTTCGCGAGAACCACATCTTCGGATAGAGCCAGCTTCACTGACTAAGCTTATGACAGCCTACTTGGTGTTTGAAGCAATTAAAGAAGGCAAGCTCAGCTTAAGTCAGGAAATTAAAGTTACACCTAGTGTTTGGAAATTGCATCCTGAAGCAGCAAAAATGTTTATTGATCCTGCGCTGCCTGTAAGCGTAGAAAATTTATTATCTGGTTTGCTGGTGCAATCTGCTAACGATGCTGCTATCGCTTTAGCTGAAGCTGTGGATAAAAATGAAACGGCTTTTGTTGAACGCATGAATCGCACAGCAGTGCGTCTAGGACTAACTGCTACGCATTTCGTTAACTCACATGGACAAACTGATTCTCAGCATTATTCAACGGCACGTGATTTATCTGTATTAGCACTACAAGTCTTTAATGAATTTCCCGAACACTATAAAATTTTCTCAACCAAGCATTTTAGCTATAACAAAATTAGCCAATCCAATAGAAATCGCTTACTCTGGTTAGATACGACTGTTGACGGCATTAAAACTGGACAAACAAGCACTGCTGGCTATTCTTTAATTGCCTCCGCTGTCAGACCGAATGGAATTACGAATCGTCGTTTGTTATCCGTTGTGATAGGCGCTGATTCAGATTTAGCGAGAACGCAAGAAAGTCAAAAATTATTAAATTGGGGATTCCTACAATTTGATACCGTTAAGCTCTATACCAAAAATCAGGCCATCGTTAATCCACCGGTCTGGAAGGGCTCACAAGCGACTGTGCCATTAGGATTTAATCATAATGTGTATGTTTCGTTACCACGTGGGATGCTATCTAAGGTTAAACCTGTTATCGAGCGACCTGATCCTTTGATTGCGCCGATTACGCAATATGCTAATGTGGCCACACTTAAAGTTATGGGTGATGGCAAAGTCCTCGTAGAATTACCTTTACAAGCATTAGAACAAGTGAATTCTGCTAGCTTATTTGGTCGTGCTATAGATTCTCTACGACTGTTTTTTCAATCAAAACACTAAGCACCCTTATTTCTCTCTATGACGCAAGAACAAGAAAGTCTCATTACTTATCCTAGTGATTTTCCTATGAAGATTATGGGAATCATGCAAGATAATTTTGCTTCTACTATCGTCGAGCTAGTGCAATGTCATGATCCAGATTTTCATGCTGGAAAAATGGAATTACGCCCTTCTTCAAAAGGCACATATCTTTCTTTGACCGTCACAGTACGCGCTACGAGTCGCGAACAATTAGATAACTTATATCGTGCACTTTCTTCCCATCCCATGGTGAAGTATGTACTGTAAATCGAATGATTAATCCATGTCGACTGTGACACTCTTAGATCGCGGTATTGAATCTTATGCAATCACATATGCTGCTATGCGAGAATTTACTGATCAAAGGAATTCCGCTACGCCTGATGCAATCTGGATGGTTCAGCATACTCCTGTCTTTACTTTAGGCTTAGCAGCTGATCCTAGTCACATATTACAGTCACATCAAATCCCAATTGTGCAAACAGATCGTGGCGGAGAAGTAACTTATCATGCAGAGGGTCAGGCCGTTCTCTATTTGCTATTTGATTTACGGCGCAAAGATAAAAAAAATCTTTTGCCGCGAGAATTTGTAAACGCTATCGAGCAAGCTGTGATCGACACCTTAGCAGCGTATAATTTATCTACTGAACGACATGCAGGTGCGCCCGGTATTTATGTGGCTGATGGAAAATATAAAGGTGCAAAAATTGCAGCTTTGGGATTAAAGATACGCGGTAATGGTTGCACTTATCATGGTGTCGCACTCAATGTCGCTATGGACTTGACACCGTTTACTTGGATAAATCCCTGTGGCTATGAAGGATTAGCTACAGTTGATATGCAAACATTAGGTGTGCATGTAGCCCTAGCTGAGGTACAGCAAACACTCGCCACATCATTGATACAACATTTACAAGGATAAACGCTTATTTTTTCTTGGCGCCTAGATTAACGTATGCAAAAAAATACTCCTATCAGTGCATCAGAGTCTACAACTTATGATGCCAATGCCAAGCAAAAAGGTGCAGGCAAAACTTCGCGTATACCTATTAAGATTATTCCTGCTGAAAAGCTAGCTAAGCCAGATTGGATACGCGTTAAAGCTGCTTCACCCACGACACGTTTTTATGAAATCAAAGATATTCTGCGTGCAAATAAATTAGTGACGGTATGTGAAGAGGCTTCTTGTCCTAATATAGGTGAATGTTTTGGCAAAGGCACGGCGACATTTATGATTATGGGTGATAAATGCACCCGTCGTTGCCCTTTTTGTGATGTGGGTCACGGTCGCCCCGATCCTCTCGACGTAAACGAACCAGAAAACCTTGCAAAAACTATCGCAGCACTGAAGTTGACTTACGTCGTGATCACCTCAGTTGATCGTGATGATTTACGTGATGGTGGAGCAGCGCATTTTGTAGAATGCATACAGCGAGTTCGCGCCTTATCTCCTGCAACACAAATTGAAATTCTTACTCCTGATTTCCGAGGACGTATGGATAGAGCGTTAGAAATATTGAAACTGGCGCCACCTGATGTGATGAATCATAATTTAGAAACTGTACCTAGACTTTATCTAGAAGCACGCCCAGGTTCTGATTATGCTTATTCACTCAATCTCTTAAAACGCTTTAAAGAACATCATCCGAATACACCAACTAAATCCGGCATCATGGTGGGGTTAGGTGAAACAGATGAAGAGATTTTGCAAGTCATGCATGACTTACGCGCGCATCAAGTCGATATGCTAACCATTGGTCAGTATTTAATGCCTAGCGGCGATCACATACCCGTACGACGTTATGTACATCCTGATACTTTCAAGATGTTTGAAGAAGAAGCTTATAAAATGGGATTTCAGCATGCAGCGGTTGGTGCGATGGTACGCAGTTCTTATCATGCTGATGTACAAGCGCACAATGCGGGACTAGCACTAAGATAGTTAGATTCGGTTTCTACAACAATCAAGCTGCTAACGTATCTACTAGCAGTTTATGTAGTTCAGGGAATTCTGGTGTGCCAGTAAAGCGCTTGATTATCTGTCCTTGCTTGTCGATTAAAAAAGTAGTCGGCGTGAGTGTTACTTCTCCAAAGGCAGTCGCTACTTTTCCATCCACATCTACAGCAACTTTAAATGGTAATGCATGCTCTTGCGCATAACGCTGTACTTGTTGCGCTGGATCGTAATGCATAGCTACAGCAACTAACTCTACACCACTGTCTTTATATTTATTATAGGTAGTTATTAATTGTGGCATTTCTTCTATGCACGGCCCACAACTAGTTGCCCAGAAATTTACCAGCACAACTTTACCCTGTAATGACGCTGTGCTAATTTCTTCTCCACTAATTGTTTTGAATGTAACTGCCGGAACAGTTTCTCTCTTTCCTAGCCAATTCAAAGCGCCATATAACACTATGCCTAATACTGCCAACATAAACATAATTTGTATCAGGCTCAATCCCTTTGCATAGCGTGTTCTGTCTTTTTGATTTGGTTCTTGTTCTATTTTATTTTCATTATCATTCATAAACTAACTCATTCTTAGTGATGTAAAAGTTCAACCAAATACTTATAGGGAAACGAAAAATTTATTTTTATTTCTTTTCTGATGCAGGTTTTTTCTGCATTTCTTGTAGTTCATCTTCGCCTATGTATTCAAATAATTTCACAATTTTTCGAATACCACCTCCAGTACTACTTGCTACTTCTGCATAAATTTTTGATTCACGCTGGGTAACTCGTCCCATTAAATACACTACACCACGATCAGTGTGTATTTTTATAGCATTCACATAAATATCTTTGGTATCGATGATGGATGCCTGCACTTTAGCCGTAATCGATAAATCATTTGAACGCGCACCAAAGCTGGATAAAGGCGCGACGACTATTTCATTTGTAATTGGTAAAACGACGCCAGCGAGTGTACTAATTTCTTTTTCCACATCTTGTTTCATTTTTTCATCTTTCACTTCCCCCGTAAGTAAAACTTTACGGTTGAAGCTCACTACTGAGACGCGACCTAAATCTGTCACGACTTTTTCAATCCGGCCTGAACCTTTGAGTACGATAGATGCATCTTCCGCTTGCGCGCCCAAACTGCGACGATCAGTTGCGGCTAAGGTACCCATTACAGCACCACCGACTATCACCGCCACACATCCTTGCAAGCTCAATGCTAGCGTCGCCGTTATGGCAACTATGGCGATTGGTTTACTAAGTACGTTAGAAAATTTCATTCTAGATCCCCTCCAAAAAGTGCGACATCAATACCATCACAAAGACAATGTATAACTAATAAATGCATCTCTTGTATGCGTGCCACCCGATCATGTGGCACACAAATATGCACATCGGTATCCGTTAATAACTGAGCTAATACGCCACCATCGCCACCATCGCCACCAGTCAAAGCAATGATATGCATTTCTCGCTCTAAGGCAGCCTGTGCTGCTTCAACCACATTACTCGCATTTCCTGAGCTAGAGATCGCTAGCAGAATATCGCCAGGTTGGCCAAAGGCTTGTACCTGTTTAGAAAAAATAGACTGAAATCCAAAATCATTGCCCACCCCGCTCAATGTTGAGCTATCTGTGGTTAAGGCCATGGCCGGTAGGGGCAGGCGCTCGCGTTCAAAACGACCTATTAGTTTTGAAGCAAAACGCTGGCAATCTGCCGCCGAGCCACCATTGCCACAAGCAAGAATACGGTTGCCATTTGATAAAGCTGTAAACATCATAGTTACTGCTTGCGAAACTGGTTCGCATAGCAATGCTTGGGCTTGGATGTTGAGTTCGGCACTTTCCCGAAAGTGCTCTATGATGCGCTGACTATTCATTCTGACCGTGATTATAAATCTTATGCTGTTCTAATAGACTGAAAGATTTCAATTGCCTGACGCGGCTAGAGTGCGTTCATTTCACCCCGCTCATCCTATTCATTCATAGCCAAATTACCGGCTGATGAAGTTCTTTAGCCATTCCATTTCTAGGCCATTTATCGCCAGTAAATCAAAGCGGCAAGCAGGCAGCGTGGAAAATCTTTGTAGATAGAGTTGCGCTGTTTTCCAGAGTTTATTCTGCTTGGCCAAACTGATACTAGCTACTGCGCCTCCGAATTGGGGATTTGAGCGTTGTCGTACTTCGAT
>Ga0209550_10001710_pt1 | contig 21052 bp, 17 predicted proteins | sample LauGreSuBDMM15SN_2_FD_187567 | JGI IMG/M metagenome (GOLD analysis project Ga0209550, IMG submission 187567) | Freshwater lake microbial communities from Lake Michigan, USA - Su13.BD.MM15.SN (SPAdes) (version 5) | ecosystem: Environmental > Aquatic > Freshwater > Lake | place: Lake Michigan... | reverse complement strand
GCATTTTGTTGTGCTTCACTTAAAGCATACACACTTTTAGAGGTTTTTAAGTGATCCCATTTGCGGATATAATGCCAGTTGTTAGCAAACCAATAAAAATTTCCTGCTAAAATACCAGCTTCCTTAAAAGCATCAATTACTTTTTCAGTTTTTGCTTGTGTTGGTAAAAACCAAGATAAGAAACTAAAACTATCTCCTTCAGGATCGGGCACCACTCTAAAATTTACTCCAGGCGCCTGCTCTATATAAGATCTTAATATTTGATTGTTTCTTTTTTGTAATTCTAAAAAAGTATCTAACTTTCTAATTTGCGCCAAACCCACGGCAGCATGCAATTCACTAATTCTAAAATTATAGCCTAAGAAAGGATGCAAGTCTGCTCCACGATCTATGCCTAAATGATCATGCCCATGGTCGGTAAAAGCATCGGATTTAATATAAACCTCTTTATTGTTAGTCATTACTACACCCCCTTCGCCACAAGTAATGGCTTTTACAAAGTCAAAAGAAAAAGTACCCGCATCGCCAATGGTACCCAATAATTTTCCTTTATAGGTTCCGCCAATACTTTGACAAGCATCTTCTAATAATATTAATTTATGTTCCGCACAAATTGCTTTTAATGCATCTAGATCGGCCATGCTTCCGCACATATGAACCGGCATTACACATTTTGTTTTTGAGGTAATGGCTGCTTTTACAGCGTCCGGCGCTAAAGTCAAAGACTCATCTATATCAACCAATACAGGAACCGCGCCCATACTTAACACGGCTTCAAAACTAGCTACAAAAGTAAATGCGGGCATAATCACTTCATCTCCGGCACCAACTCCTAAAGCAGCCATTGCAGTGGTTAATGCCGCTGTGCCGCTGGAAGTTAATTGCGCATATTCTGTTCCAAAACGAGCACAAATAGCGGCCTCTAGCTCTTTTGATTTCCAAATGCCTTTGCGGGGGCCATCAAAACCATAACGCATTAAAATTCCTGTCTCAAGGACATCATTTACTTCTTTTCTTTCTTCATCACCAAATAATTCAAAACCTGGCATAAACTTGATTTTTAAGTGAAACAAAGGTAGCTTAAAAAATGAAAATTGGGTGTTTTTCAGTAAATTGCGCCTGTAAATAAACCTATAGAATTTTATGGAATACAGCAAATTGATCTCAGTTTCTGGGATGTCTGGATTGTTTGAATTAGTGACTAGCAAAACGGATGGAGCCATTGCCACTTCTTTGGAAAATAACAATACTCAATTTATTAGTTCAAGAGCACACCAATTCTCTCATTTAGAGAGCATTGAAGTATATACGACGCACGAAAATGTGTTTTTAGCGGAAGTGTTTATTGCTATGAAAAGTGCAAAAGAAGCATTGCCAAATGAAAAAGACGCGAAAGCAGTAACTGCTTATTTCAAAAAAGTGTTCCCTAAAATGGATTTTGAGCGCGTTTATGGCAGCGATATGAAAAAGATGGTAAAATGGTATGCCCAGTTGGAAAAACACAATGTTGAACCTGTTATTCCAGCCGACGAAGAGTCGGACGAGGCCTAAAAAATAGAACGTTTTATATAAAAAGCTTACCTAATAGAGGGTAGGCTTTTTTTTATCCTTAAATTGCAACTATAGAAACTTCTATAAAAAAGCACCTATGAAAAAAATACTTTTATTTATTGTTTTAATTTGTTCAATAAGTACACAATTAGAGGCACAAATAGTACAAACGAAGACAGAAAAAAAATGGATAAAAAAACAATTTAAATCTCTAAACTTAGACGAGAAAATTGCGCAGTTAATGATCATTCGCGCGCATAGTAATTGGGATGCCAAAAAACTGGATACCCTTCGTCAAACAATATTAAAATATAATGTAGGTGGGCTTTGTTTTTTTCAAGGCGGTCCGGTGCGTGAAGCCTTACTAACTAACTATTACCAATCTATTGCGAAAACGCCATTACTTATTACAATGGACGCGGAATGGGGCGTGGGCATGCGTTTAGATAGTGTTGAAATGTTTCCAAGACAATTATCCTTAGGTGCGATAGCAAACGATAGTTTAATATATCAAATGGGTGCAGCAATTGCAGCACAATGTAAACGTTTAGGTATTCAAGTAGACTATGCACCAGATATAGATATTAATAATAATCCCAGCAATCCAGTGATCAACGACCGAAGCTTTGGTCAAAATAAAGAACGCGTTATTCAACATGGCATTGCCTTTATGAAAGGCTTGCAAGACAATGGTGTCATGGCAACCGCAAAACACTTTCCTGGACATGGAGACGTTAGTGTAGATTCCCATTTAGATATCCCCATCATTAAAAAAACAAGGGCCGAATTAGACTCCTTAGAACTAGCCCCATTTAGGGCCTTGATTGATGCAGGTATAGAATCGGTAATGGTGGGGCATTTATCGGTGCCGGCGATTGATAGTACCCCTAAATTTGCAACCTCTTTGTCGCCAAAGGCAATCAATGGATTATTAAAGAATGAATTAGGTTTTAAAGGAATTACCATAACCGATGGATTGGAAATGAAAGCCATTAGCAACTATTTCCCTAACAGCGAAGCCAATGTTAAAGCAATTTTAGCAGGCAATGACATGTTGTGTTTACCGGGCAATATTCCAGAAACAATCCAAAAAATAAAAGATGCGATTAAAGACGGAAGACTCACTAAAGAAGATATAAATCAAAGAGTTTTAAAAGTGTTGGCCGCAAAATACAAATATGGTCTTGCCAATAAACAATGGATTGACACTACCAACATTATTGCAGATTTAAACAATGAGGTAATTCGTCTAAAGTCAATCATGGCTGCACAATCTTTAACCTATTGCAATGCGCAAACCACCCCTGTATTAAATAAGCAAATTACCACCGCTTACATAGCGTTAAACTTAGATAAGCCTAGTCTATTAACAAAAGCTTTGGATAGTGCGTATGGAGTGAAGATATTTTATATTGGCACCAAGGATAGTGTTAAAATTAAAAGTTTAAAAGATAGTCTTTCCCAATACCAACAAGTCATTGTTGGATTACATAATTATAGCCGCCGTCCAGCCAACCATTTTCAAATTCACAGTTCATTTATTGAATTCCTAAATCAACCGCAACCTTCTCATTGGATAAATGTTGTTTTAGGAAACCCATATGCAGTCAATGAATTTAATAATATTCAAAATATTTTATTCGCCTACGAGGACAATGATTTTGCACAAAAAGCAGTACTCAATTGGATGGAAGGAAAGATAAAAGCAACGGGTAAATTACCTGTAACGGTTACCGAATCCTTACCTTATGGAACAGGCGATGTAAAGGTTCAAAAGCTTGCAGTGATTGATAGCTTAGTAATGGATGCAATTAAAAAAAAAGCCCTGTCAGGATGTCAAGTATTAGTCGCTAAGGACAATAAAATAATTTTTAATAAAGCCTACGGAACCACTGCTGGAGAAGGTTCCAGCCCCGTTACCCTAAATACCTACTACGACCTTGCGTCTGTAACGAAAGTGACCGCAACCACAGTGAGTATCATGAAATTAGTAGATGAGGGAAAAGTGGATATAGATAAAACCATTGGAGATTATCTGACTTGGGTAAAAGGAAATGCTAAAGCAAAAATTACTTTAAGGGATTTGTTATTGCACCAAGCTGGTCTATTTCCTTATATTAAATTTTATGCGTCTTTATTGCAAAAAAATGGCGCTTATTTACCTGGTGTAATTAGCAGTCAAAAAGACAATACGCATCATCAGTTTATATCCCCTAGCAAATGGCTAATTGACAGCTGGGCGGATACCATTCAAAATCAAATCTTAAAGAGCGCTGTCACTGAAGCTGGAAAATATGTATATAGTGATAATGATTTTATTTTTCTTGGAAAAATTGTAGAAAAAGTGTCTGGTATGAATTTAGATGAATATACAAAGCAAACTTTTTACAAACCAATGGGGATGCTATCTACCGGATTTTTACCTTTAGAAAAAACGAGTATTGATAATATTGCGGCAACAGAAGTAGATAGCTATTTTAGACAGGAATTAATCAGAGGCAGTGTACATGACGAAGGTGCTTCTACCATGGGGGGCATTGCTGGTCATGCTGGATTATTTAGTAATGCAACCGATTTGGCAAAAATGTACCTGATGCTTATGAACAAAGGAAATTGGGAAGGCAATCAGTATTTGCAACCCAATACCGTTGCTAATTTTACAGCTTACCAAAATGAAAGTCGCCGAGGCTTAGGATTTGATAAACCAGAAAAAAATAATAAAACAAGCAAGGATCCCTACCCTAGCTTAAGCCCCTCTCCATCTACTTTTGGACATACTGGTTTTACTGGGACCTGTGTTTGGGCAGATCCTGCGACTGGCATATTATTTATTTTCTTGGGTAATAGAGTTTTCCCAACTAGGGAGAGTAAAGCATTTAATGCGCTGAATTTAAGACCTAATATTCAAGAAGCTATTTATACTGCATTAAAATAATGAAAGGCATTATAACGATACTATTCGCCTTTTTAGTCATAGGGTCTAATGCACAAAACAAATTAGGCCCTGTTGGTCAATGGCGCGCGCATTTTGACAATCATAGTATTGAACATATTGTTAAAGGAGGGGATTACGTGTATGCAGCTAGCCCCTATCAAATTATCAGCATTGATAGTCGAAAAAATAATTACTGGATAGATAAAACCAATGGATTAAGTGATATTAATTTGAACCAGTTGGCCTGGGATGAAATACAACAACAACTGGTAATTGTTTATGCAAATAGCAATATAGATATTTTAAAGGGGGATCAGATTTTTAATGTCAATGCTTTACAATTAACCAATCTGTATCCTGATAAAAAAATTAATACAATACGTATATATAAACAATGGGCAATACTAGCCACCAATTTTGGAATTGTTATTATTGATCTCATAAAACATGAAGTAAAAGACAATTGGTTTCCCAATAACAATCAACAACCCATCGCCACTTTAGATGTCCTGATTGCGAATGATAGTGTTTACGCAACCACGTCGAACGGATTGTGGGCAAGTGCTTTCAATGCAAATACATTACAACCCAATCAATGGAATCGTTTAACGGGATATGATAGGTATACACTTAAAAAACTGACGCAATACAATGGCAATATTTATGGTTATAATAACCATAGTTTTTTCCAGTTGCCTCAAACAAACCCTTTCCTGCAATTCACAAATGCAACCATTAACCATGTAGACACGAGCGCCACCAATTTGTATATTGGCATTCAATACCCCAATCAAAAAGGTGCCCTATTACAATTAAATAAAGATAAAAGTGTAAGTATCCTTATTGATAGCAGTCTACTTGGAGTTCCTAAACAAAGTGTAGTAGAAAATAATAATTTTTGGGTGGCAGATAGCGTAAAAGGATTATTGCTAAAAAATAATACTGTACAATGGATGCCATTAGGTGGCCCTAATGCGCGCATACAAGGAATGGAAGCGATAAGTGAAAATGAATTGATTGCGCCCTATGGTGCATTAACAAAGGGCTTTGCTAAATTTAACGAATCAGGATGGACTAGTTATCAGCAATTAGGTGCTGTTCAATTACCAAACTTAAACGCATCCACAATAAATAATAAGGAGCGCAGTTATTGGTTTACATCAAACAGTTCCATCTTTTATATATCTAATGATAATAAAGCAGAAAATATACAACCCAATAATTTATTAGGGGCTTACAAGCAAATTCTAACAGATCCCAACAATTCGATATGGGCCATTCAGGATCAACAAGGTTTAGTTCAACAAGCAAACAATCGATGGAACTCAATACCCTTGCCCAATAGCTATCAAAAAAATGGACTTAACCAATTTATCGTCAATGAAAAAGGGCAAGCATGGTTGATTGCCCCAAATAATCAAGGATTATATGTATACCAGAATAAATTCGTATACCCCAATGAGACTTGGAAACAATTCACAACACAAGCGAGTAGTGGGAATTTGCCAAGCACCAATGTAAAAAGCTTATGCAAGGATCTGAGTGGAAGTATTTGGGTGGGTACCGACAATGGAATTGGTATTTATAATTGTGGCGACATTGCTACAGAACCATGTAACGCCTATTTGCCTATTGTCAATAACAATGGTTTTAATGGATACTTATTTCAAAAGGAAACAGTAAACTGCATCAGTGTTGACGGAGCCAATAGAAAATGGGTGGGAACCCATAATGGCGCCTGGCTATTAAGTGCAGATGGTACAGAAATTATTGAACACTTTACTAAAATTAATAGTCCTTTACCTAATGATACGGTTGTTCAAATTATAATTCAACCCAATACTGGCGAGGTTTTTATAAATACCGTAAATCAAATGGTTAGTTATAGAGGTACCGCTACCCAGGGCAAAGCGACACAGTCAACAATTCAAATATTTCCCAATCCAATTTCAACTCATTTCAACGGCCAAATTGCGATGAGGGGTTTAATTGAAAACGCATTGGTTAAAATAACCGATTTAAATGGGAAATTATTATACCAAACTACGGCCTTAGGTGGCCAGGCTTTATGGAATGGCAGAAACTATGATGGTCAAAAAGTGGCCACGGGTATATACCTTGTTTTTGTAAGGGATATAAGCGGCAATGAAAAATCCGTTGGTAAAATAGTAATTGCTGACGGTTATTAATTTACGTCTAACTCAAAGTTCTTGAAAGCTTTGAAATTTAACATTCCTCTGTCTCCTTCTACCACTCGATACATTATTTGTCTTGCTTTTTTAGTAGGCTCTTTTATGGTTGTATCTGAAACAAAAATTGGAAATTTTCGAAACAAAATACCTTCCACCAATTTGTATTCATCTCTGCCTCGATACCCTTTACTTAATTGAGTATCATTGGTAATATCTGGGAAAAAGATAGGCTGTATCATTTCATCGCCTTTGGAGCTAATACAAAATAAATTGATCTTTCCCGTAGATTCTAAAATATAAATGATTAAATCCACAAAGCCATCTTGATTTAAATCATCAATTTCGGAAGAAATCACACGCGCCTTTAATTCTAAGCTAACCTCTCTAGCTTCAGATTTAAAGCCAATAGGTTTGATGTTTAAATTATTTTGAGTAACTGACTTATTAACACAAGTAACCCTAAAGCCTACTTTGCCTATTTTTAAAGTGCTATCATACCTCTTTAAATTTTGGCCAAATGAGCCAATGGTTATGAATAAAAAAACGATGCTAAAAAATTTGTACATTCGAAATATAATTTAAGTAACCAAAGTTAATAGTTTAGCTTTAAAAAATACGACAAACTCATAAAGATGTCTTTCTCCATTGATATTCAACCTATTTCCACGTTTAAACGAATACGCATTGCTAATCATGAAAGTAAAGCTAGTATTGATATAATGAGTAAAGGGGGCGTTTTAAACAGCTGGCTGCAAACCAATGATCAATGGGATATCATCGATGGCAATAATTTTGAAAGTGGTTGGGGTGATTATGAATCCAATGGTTTTAAAAGTGGGAAAATGAGCCCTTATGGATGTAGATTATCCCAAGGTCAATTCACTCATTTGAGTCAATCTTACAAAATTGAAAAATTTTATTTAGGTGCGCATGCACTACACGGTATATTGTATGATGTCGAATATGATATTGTAGAAACAAAAATTCAAGAAAATAGCGCAGATGTAATTTTAGAACATCGTTACCAAGGAACAGATAAGGGATTCCCATTTGCATATACCATTCGGCTTCATTGGATATTTTTTACCAATAATAAAATAAGCATTGAAACTACTATAACCAACCAATCAAAGACGTCCATTCCAATGATGGATGGATGGCATCCTTATTTTAAATTAGGGAAAACTATCAATGATTGTACTTTACAATTTATCAATAAAGGAATATTAGTATATAATAATGAATTAATACCAACAGGTGAAATGCTTACCAATACTATGTTTGACAAGGGATCAGGTATTGAGGATACTCAATTAGATAGTGGTTATATTGTAGACGCCGCTTTTCCAAAATGCATTTTAGAAAATGAAAAATACACTTTAACTATAGAACCCAGTCCCGCATATCCTTATTTACAATTATATACACCAGATCATCGAGGTAGCATTGCTATTGAAAATTTAAGTGGGGCACCAAATTGTTTTAACAATAAAATGGGGCTGCATATATTGCAACCCCAAGAAGTTTGGAAATTGGAAACCAGCTACCAACTGACTAGCAAGTAAATGCTATCTTACAATAAAACATACGAGTTTAATTAATTCTTGATTTGTAATTATTTTCAAATTATAGATTAATTACTGCTGTAATGCTAATTTCAACATTCACATTTCTAGGTAAAGTTTTTACCGCAACGGTTTCCCTTGCCGGAAAGTCGGAAGAAAAATAGCTGCCATATACTTCATTTACTTGTGCAAATAATTGCATATCACTTAAAAAAATAGTGGTCTTTACAATATGGCCAAAGCTTAATTTAGATACTTCCAAAATGGCTTTAACATTTTCCATTACTTGTTTCGTTTCTGATTGGATATTTTCCAATACTAACTCCCCAGTGGCTGGGTTAAATGCAATCTGACCACTAGCAAATAAAAAGCCATTGGCAATCACCGCCTGACTATAGGGTCCAATAGGAGCAGGTACTTTATCCGTCTGAATAATTTGTTTTGACATATAATTTAATATTAGATGCACAATTTCTTATTTTTCTATCAATAACACGCTTATTTTTGCAAAACAATCCAACTAATTTGGCAACATTCCTATATATAGATACAGCAGGTGAAAAAGCCATGGTTGCCCTAAGTAAAGACAATGTCCTATTGGCCATCGAATCTAATGAAACAACCAATAGCCATGCCTCCTTTGTTCAGGTGGCGATTGATAAAATGATAAAGCAGCAGGATATTGCACTTCATTCAATGGATGCGATAGTGGTTACCATGGGACCTGGAAGTTACACTGGACTCAGGGTTGGATTAGCTACAGCCAAGGGAATTGCGTATGCGATGAATAAACCCCTTATTGGAATTTCCACTTTAGCACTATTAGCAATACATGCCATTAATCATATTGGCTTAGTTCAAACAGAAAAAGACATTCAAATTTTTAGCATGATTGATGCAAAAAGAATGGAAGTGTTTGGTGCCATCTATAAGGCAGACTTATCAGTTATCTTACCCGAGCAAGCCATTGTATTAGATCAGGGTTTTTTAATAAAATTATTAGAAAATGGCCCAACCCTCTGTGTTGGTAACGGCGCAACCAAAACGAGTCAACTATATGCTACGAGTCAACTATACTGCATTGAAGCACAGTATGATATAAACGATTTCATGCAACTCGCCCTTGTAAAATGGGCAAATAATCAGTTTGAAAATACGGCTTATTCGAGCCCATCCTATTTAAAAGAGTTTCACCAGGGGCCCACAAAAACTACTAAGTAGTTAAACAAAAAGGATGAGTGGTGACTGAATTCCCAAATTCGCAAGGGAATATATATTAATATTTAAATTAATAACGTAATTTTGTTGAAACAATTATTATTCGATAACCCCCAAATCTTAAAAATTGTAATGAATCAGTCTTTACCACAACTACAATTATCCAATGGCAAGGCACCATTGAAAGTGGACTTGCTACACAGCAAAAAAGCCGCTATGATCTTACGTGCATTAAATCACAAATTGCGTCAGCAAATTGTGAAATTAATTGACGAGCAACAAAAAATGACCGTAACAGAAATTTACGTCAAACTACGTCTAGAACAGTCGGTTGCTTCCCAACATTTAGCAATACTAAGAAGAGCTGGTATTGTTATTACCACAAGAGAAGGAAAATTTATTTTTTACACAGTGGACTACAATAGATTGGAACAAATTAACCTATTTGTTGAGCAACTCGTTGGATAATATGGATATCTCTTTTGAACAATTCAAGTCACTGCTTGACGATCCAAATTTCATTTTAATTGATACAAGATTGCCCGAGCAATGGATGGATGGTCATATTCCAAACTCATTACATATCACCCCAGCTACTGTGAAATTCGCAGTAGCCATGGGTGTGATTGTAAAAACTACACCACTCCTTTTTGTTTTAGATCCGCTTATTGCAAAGGAAACCTTGGCTTATTTTAAAGAAGCTGGTTTCAATAATATAAAAGGCGCTTTACAAGGTGGATATGAAACTTGGAAAAATAATAACCAAGTAACAGATATGCTCATTCAAGTAGAGCCTGACGAATTAGCCATGGATATTCCCTTTGATGAATTCTTAATGCCATTGGATATTAGAGAAGAGCTTGCCTTCAATGCATCGCATATTAAAAATGCGGTTTCACTACCCTTATCTGAATTTATGGACCCTGGCAGTATGTCTGAATTGGACGAGCACTTTAATATTTATATTATTAGTGAAGACGGAACCAGTAATACACTAGCTGCTAGTATCTTAAAAAAACAAGGTATACATAATATCAGAGTGGTAATGGATGGATGGGAAGGCGTTCAATTTTTAAAGGATAAATTCAGCTTTGAAAATATTAAGAAACCGAAGATCTCTAAAACCGATCCAAACAAAACAAGTTTCTTAGAAGACTAATTGTTGCCCAATTATTATACAACTATTTCCACCTATTTCACTAGTAGGTTTTCATGCAAAGCTGCATCATACGTATATTTCCAACGACGATGGCTCCATAAATAATTAGATGGATTTGCCTTTATTTTCTCTTCTAATACTTTTACATATAAAGCAGTGAGTTGACCATCCTTAAAATAATTAGGCGAAATAGTCATTAACTCATATTGCGAATGATAGTACCCTCTTTTAGTTCGGTAAAAATGAACAAATACCTGTGCGGTATTATTTAGCTTCGCTCCCTTTTCTGGCCCCTTAACAAAAGGAGTAAGTCTTCCAAAAAAATTAACCCAATAGGCTTGTAATGGATTGCCTGGATTTTGATCCGCGGCTAACGCCATTGCATATGAGCCCTCGTTTGCATATTTATGAAATTGAGATCGGAAATTGGTAGCGGGAATTAAAATGGAACCATATCTTGCTCTTAGATCATAAATTAATTTACTAAATACCTTATTGCTTAACGGCATAAAAACAGCCAAAAAAGGATATTTGCCATATTTTGCAACGCCCCAGTTGGCAAACTCCCAATTAAAAAAATGACCAGCCATAATTTGAACCGACTGTCCAGTTGGGTATAAATTATTTAATACTTCTACATTGGAAGTAAATCTTTTTTGAAAAGTCTTATCTGAAATAGACAATAATTTAATAGTCTCAATAAATGAATCCGTAAACTGCTGGTAAAAATCATAGGCAATTTGCTTACGCTCTTTTTCTGTTTTATTTGGAAAGGCAATGATTAAATTCTGATGCACCACATCTACTCTATATTTAATAACATGCTTTAATAAAAAGGCAATACCATCACTGAAAATATAAAGTACGCGCCATGGTAATAGGGAAATTAAATAAAGCAAACTATAAATAACAAAATACATAAATTAATTTTATTCCAATTATTGAGGGTCCACCCAAGCATTATTGTCTTTTAATAGTTGAATAAGTTCACCAACTGCCACTTCACTATCAATATTACGCTTCATCACTTCCTTCCCTTTATACAAAGTAATTTTTCCTACACCACTTCCCACATAGCCAAAATCTGCATCGGCCATTTCGCCAGGACCGTTAACAATACAGCCCATAATGGCAATTTTCAGCCCTTTTAAATGATTGGTAACTTTTCTGATTTTAGCGGTGGTTTCTTGTAGTTCAAATAAAGTTCTTCCACAACTTGGACAAGATATATATTCTGTTTTAGAAATTCTAGTTCTGGTAGCTTGTAAAATACCAAAGGCTGTTGCATTTAAAAATTGTTCAATGGAATTGTTTTGTGCATAATTCCTTCCAGATACTTTACCAAAATCTTTAGAGGCACTTGAATAAACGGCTTTATCTAATCCTAAACAAATACCATCTCCCATTCCATCCAAAAATAAAGCACCCGTCTCGGTTGCAAAATGAATTAAATGTTCGTCGGTGGTTTTACCTTTACTATCTGTTATAAGTATTACCGGATTGTCAATGCCCAATTCCATAAATTTTACAAACATACGCCTAATTGCCGCCATAGCATGTTGCAATTGACTACTTAAACAAAAAACAACCGTATCATCACTCGCAATTTTCAATAATTGTTCTTCGCTAATTTGTGTATTTGTACTATATGCATCCAACATGACAAAATTGAGTACCTTACTTTTACTACCCGTTGTTAAAAATGAATCACTATCAAATAAAGGAGCATACTTTTTATCATTGCCTAATTCGGACCATCTTGTATGTTGCACAATCACCTTAAGTGTGCCCGGCAATTCAAAATCGACAGATTCATTGCCAGTATAAAAATAATCTGCAGCCGCGTCTTCAATATTCCATTTATCAGTAGCTTCGTTGTATACATAACCTATAGCATGTAAGGAATCTGCAGTAATACTAGTGAGTTGACTCATATCCGCCACAACAACTGGCACATTCGTACCCCCTATATTGACAACCGCATGCGATACTCTTTTTTTGTATTCAAAAGGAGTATAATTCAAATTAGTAATGGGTGCAATTGTTGAATTTGTTTCATTTGCACGGCCATTATACCTTTTTACAATATCTCTACAAACTGGAATTTCTAATTCAGGATCCTCGGTTAAACTTACTCGTATGGTATCACCAATGCCATCTTCTAATAAAGTTCCAATACCTATTGCACTTTTAATTCTTCCATCCTCCCCATCACCTGCTTCGGTTACGCCTAAATGTAATGGGTAAGATTCACCAAACTCATTTTGCATTTGTTGTATGAGTAATCTGTACGCATGAACCATTACCTGTGGATTACTGGATTTCATACTCAATACAATTTGATGATAATCCAAAGATCTTGCTATTCGCAAAAACTCCATGGCACTTTCTACCATCCCATTGGCCGTGTCCCCATATCTACTCATAATACGATCGCTCAATGATCCATGATTGGTACCAATGCGCATGGCGGTTGCATGTTCCTTACAGATAAGCACTAAGGGCGTAAATCTTTCTCTTATTCTTTCAATCTCCTCTACATATTCTGCATCGGTATATTCAATTTGTTCAAATTTTTTCTTATCTACATAATTTCCTGGATTCACTCTTACTTTTTCTACAATAGTTGCAGCAATTTCTGCAGCATTCGGGGTAAAGTGTATATCTGCAACAATAGGCGTATCAAAACCTTTTGCGCGTAATGCAGCTTTAATGTTTGCTAGATTATCGGCTTCAGTTTTACTAGGCGCTGTAATGCGCACTAACTCAGCACCTGCTTTAATACATTCAATCACCTGGGCAACTGTTTTTTCAGTATCCATTGTGTCGGTAGTGGTCATGGTTTGTATCTTAACAGACCTTCCACCGCCAATAATTAAATTACCTATCTTAACCTCACGGGTTATAAAACGGTTATAAGCAGTTAATGTGTTACAATATTGTTGCATAGTGCTAGTGATGTACTTTTATCTGACGCCTTTTAAAAAGCCTTGTTGCAATAAAATAGTTTTTAATAAAGCTCCATGATCATTGATAACAGGAGTTGACTTTACAGATTGTGTATAGAAAACAAAGAAATAGGGATGTTTATTCTCTTCCACATAACCCAAAAACCAACTTTTCCCTTTTGCAGTATCTAATCCATTAATATAGCTTAACTTATAATTTGCATTGTCTTCTTTTAAGATCATTTTTTTGTACATATCCTGAGATCGTTTTTGAAACGGAAGCGCATTGAAATATAATTTTTTGATGAGTCCTAATTGTTCATCTGGCGTAATTAACAAACTACTATTGCTCCAATATTTAGTACTGTCGGCAGTCATAATGCCTTTGCCATATTGCAAGGAGTCCCTAGTTTTAACCATCGCTTCCCTTCCTATTTTGGAAATCAATCCTTCATAAAAATTTACAGAATCCAAAGAGACCCATGTTGTTGAATCATGACTGATGTATCCTTTATCCAAAGCAATCATTGTAGGGATTGCAAAAAAAGTATTCAAGGGCGCATAAGCCGAGTCCTTATAGGCAGCTAAATTTGAGATGGTAAATTGTCCTGAACCATTTTCTATTAATGCAAAAACGCCTGTTACACTTGCACTATCCATTATTTTAACAATGGCAGGATCGGACTTTACATTGTTAGGAGAACATGCAAAAAGAAAAAAGCCAAATACCAATAAATACGTAAATATTTTAAACATAATTGTTCCTTTAAATAGAAGCACAAAATTACCACTTAATACCAATAAAAACACCCCCAATTTTGGGGGTGCATTCACTATTTTAAAGGTAATTATTCTATTCCTAATAACTCTACTTCAAATATTAAGGTAGACCCTGGTCCAATCATTGGCCCAGCTGAACGCTCACCATAAGCTAATTCACTTGGGATAAACAATCTCCATTTAGCACCCACAGTCATTAACTGAACAGCATCCTGCCATCCTTTGATAACCCCATTTAAAGGGAAAGTAATTGGCTCGCCTCTTTGAACAGAACTGTCAAATATGCTACCGTCAATTAAAGTACCATGGTAATGACACTTCACCTTACTGTTTAAAGTAGGATGTTCTGTACCCGTACCTGGTGTTAATACTAAATACTGCATGCCATTTGTCATTTTAACAACACCTGGTTTTTTTGCATTTTCTTCTAAGAACGCCTTTCCGGTCGCTCTGTTGATTGCGATTTTTTCTAGACTCATTTTATCTTGGTAGTTTTTAATACATACATCTAATATGCTATCAGGGATATCTGTTTTAGATATAACCCCTGCAGCCATTCCTTTTTTAAACAATTCGAAATTTACATCTTGCAAACCCTGCCCTTTTAAGCTTTGTGCAATTCTATATCCTAAAGCATAAGAAGCACTATCCTTGGTAGATTTAAACAACTGTACCCCTTTAGTTGTAGCTGCTAATTTAGGTTTTGTTGTGGGTGCACCTGTTTTAGCAACTGGTTTTGTTTGTGCCATTGTAACCAAACTGCTCACCATTGTTAAGGTTATAATAAATCCTTTTTTCATACTTTATTTTTTAATATCCATTCAATTATTCGAGGTGTCAAAAATACAATTAGCTATTCAATAAATGTTCAATTTGGCGATCAACTTTAGCAAAATTCATATTTTGAACCACTTTGTTCATCTCAGCTGCTATTTTTTAGGTACATAAATTACCAATGCTACCCTATGTAAATGAGTAACTTGGGTAAAAAGGTATTGATATTTAGGGTCTTCAAGCAACCCTTGCTTCACTTCCCTATTTTAAATGATTAAGGAAGCCATTTCTATACAATTTTTAATTATTGAAATGCAAAGGATCAGATTTAGGTATAAAATGATATTGGTTAGTTTTTTTGAACATAAGTATGTGTATTTTTGTAGTGGTCAATCAAAAAACAAAACCATGAAAAAAATAATTGGACTAAGCTTAGTAATGAGTGCCTTGTTTATCACATCATGTGGTAATGATCAAGTAGGGAAAAATCAAGAAGAAAAAAATAATGTAGCTGATAAAAGTAATACAACTCCTGAGCAAAAAACATACCCAGTATCTTTAGTGAATAATAAAAAAGATCCTGCCTGTGGAATGCCGGTTACTGCTGGTATCAGTGATACATTACATTATGGTAAATATGTATTAGGATTTTGTGCTGAAGGTTGTAAAAAAGAGTTTCTAAAAAATCCTAAGGGAAACATCGCAGCAGCAGAATTAAAAAAATAAATACAGAACGCTTATCTAACTAAATAGATAAGCAATGTCGTCCTTGGTTAAAGATTTTACAAATCCTTCTTCATCGGAAATCAATTCCTTAGCCAAAGATCTTTTTCTGTCCTGCAATTTTAATATTTTATCTTCTACCGTATCGGTACAGATCATTCGATATGCAAATATGTTTTTAGTCTGCCCAATGCGATGCGTTCTGTCAATAGCTTGTTGTTCAACTGCAGGGTTCCACCAAGGATCCACGATATAAACATAATCGGCTGCTGTTAAATTCAATCCTACACCACCCGCTTTTAAAGAGATTAAAAATACTCTACACTTAGCATCATTTTGAAAACGCTCAATGGCTTTTTCTCTTTCTTGTATGGTGCTACCACCGTCGAAATATTCATAATCAATTCCCAATTTTGTGAGTTGCTCTTTAATTAAACTCAACATACCTAAAAATTGAGAAAATACTAAAGCCTTATGATCGCCAATGTTTTCAGTTATTTCACGAATCAACTCTGTTAACTTAACCGATTCATTCGGATAAGCTTCATCCTTTATAATGGCAGGGCTGTCGCAAATTTGACGCAATTTCATCAAGCCTTGCAAAATGGATAATTGAGATTTTTGAATTCCCTTCTCTTCCACCATTCCAATTAATTTATCACGATAATCATTTCTGTAAGCCTCGTATATTTTTCTTTGCGCAGCACCCATTTCACAATACAAAACCATTTCTTGTTTCTCTGGCAAATCCTTGGCTACTTGTTCTTTGGTTCTTCTTAAAATGAACGGGAATACAAATTTTCTTAAATGCTCTTTCTGTTTTTTCTCATCAAACTTGTCAATTGGCATTGAGAAGTTATGTTTAAAGTACTCTACCGTTCCCAACATGCCTGGATTTAAGAAATTCATTTGTGCATAAATGTCAAAAGTATTGTTTTGCAATGGTGTACCACTCAAACATAATTTATTAGTAGCCTGTAATAAACAAGCGGCTTTAGTTACTTTACTGGATGGATTTTTAATGGCTTGACTCTCATCCAAAATCACATAATCAAACTTCACTTCGGCAAACATTTTAATATCACTTCTTAAAGTTCCATAAGTCGTAATAATTACTTCCATTGGATCCTTAAATAACTGAGATTTGCTTCTGGTACCTCCATGATGTATTTGGAATGTTAAGCTGGGTGTGAATTTTTTTAATTCATTCTGCCAGTTATATAATAGTGTAGTTGGACAAACTACCAAAGCCAGCAACTTGCCATTTTTTTCTTTCAAATGTTGCAAGAAAGATAGGGTTTGTACGGTTTTTCCCAATCCCATGTCATCCGCTAGAATCCCACCCCATTGTACATCGTGTAAATAATTGAGCCACTGAAACCCACTTACCTGGTAGGGTCTTAGGGTTGGTAACAAATGCTCAGGCGGCGTCACATCCGCAATGGAATATCTCTCTCTAATTTTCTCAAACTTCTCTTCTAATTTAAACACTAACTCTTCTTCGTCTCTTTGTTCGTATAACTCATCTATGATGGAAAAATGGTATTTACTTAATTTAAGGTTATCCATCTTGCCCTCACCCACTTTAAATAATAAAGAGTATTTGTTTAGCCATTTTTCAGGCAATACACCTAAACTGCCATCCTTTAATGCTACAAATTGTTGCTTATTAGACAACATATTTTTAATATCCTGTACCGATACTTTTTGATCACCAAATGAAATTTCTACTTTCGCGTCAAACCAATCCGTATTGCTACTAATATATAATTTGGTAGTAGGCTTGGCAGTATTGAACTTAAATTGCTTTAAATTATCTGAACCAAACAGTGGAATCTGTTTTTCTTTTAAGGTATCAATAAACAAGAAAAACCAATTATTTTTTAACACTTCCGCGCCTTTTAAAGCTAATATATTACCTTCATTAGGCCTTATAAATCCAGAGTGTAATTGCTCTATAATGCCCATCAGACTGCGTTCTGCAGCCAAATCTCTCTCTAAAATAAAAATCTTATCTCCTTCTTGGTGGATGACCGAAGGCCCGTCTGCCGTAGTAACAATAATATCTTTGTAAAGATACATTGGCTCAAATATTAAATAATCTCTATCCTCTTTTAATAAAATTTGCAACTGTGGTTTTACGCCTCTTAATTTCTCTTGTTTCACATTCCCTAATTCCACCGAATAGGATTTTGACAAAGGCAATAAAGTAGATTGCAGATAAGCTGGCCAATGTTCTAAATTTATTTGATTAAAACCTGTAGGCATAAATTTTTCTACCCACTGCAAATCCTCTTTCTGCTTCCAAGTAAAGAACTGATGGTGGTATTGGAATACAAAATGTGATTTTGCATGATTCTCCTCTAATGATATTTTACCCTCAGGTAAATTCACTTGCGCATAAATGATATAGCTATCCGCTTCTTTTTCTACTTTAAAGCAAGGCTGGATATTATTAAATACAAGTTCTGCCTTCTGTAAATTTGCAGTCGTAAATGGCTTATTGTTAGGAAGATGAAAATTAAATGGATGTTCAGAAATATCCCTCCATAACTTTTGAAGCTTTGGATGCATATACTCTTGAATATGCTCTTTGGTTTCATCCGGCAAATTGGTCTCATCGGAATGCAGAATGGTATCCCAAATGCCCATAAAAGGTGAATTCTTATTTAAATACTTAGTAAGCTCAGCAGATTGTAGCTTTCTAACCATTTGAATTAAGTTCTTGTCCTCCTCCTTCATTTGTTCAGCAATTACAAACTTGGGTAAATCTACTTTCTCCACTTTCCCTACAAAGGCGGCTCCTTCTTCATTAACCTCCCCTTTTATAACGTTTAGGGATAAATACGGATAAGCGTCGGTGTTTTGCTGAATCACCAAGCCATAGCGCACTGTGGTTCTGGCTATTTTGGCTTCCTCCGATGTATTATCTTGTTCAATATCCCAATCATTAGATTTAGGAAGTTTTCTTGTTGCCGTTACAGCGCCTCCATTAATTCTTTGAATACGTTCATCCAATACTTTCAAATAGGGCTTCCCTTCCTGATAGCTAAATTCAAATTTATCTTCGATATAGTCATCTAAGGAATAACCATATAATGCCAGTAATTTATTTTTTTCTCTATCCCAGTTACGTATGGTCTCAAAATAATCTGCCCCTTTTAATTGAAACAATTGCAATAGCAATACTGTTTTGTGTAAGCACAATGGGTACTCGGTTTCAGTTAAACAGTCGCAAGAAGTATCAAAAAAACGTTCTTCATTTTTTTGTACAATCAAATGAAATGTTTTTCCATTTTCATCCATTTCTGCAACCACTTTTTCATTGGCACTTTCTATGATATGAGGACGATTGGACTTGAGTGTGGTTTCTGCTTTTTCAAAAATAGCTTTTGAACAAAGCATTCTGATCATCTTCAAATCTAAATTCTTTGTGCGCAACTGCGTATGTTTTGTAACATAGGAAGTTTGCTTATAATCCAATAAATTTTTATCTAATAAGTCTTGTACATATAATAAAGCGGCTGCTTTATGTCTGCACACTTCTGATAAGTTATATGGACATCCACATCTTAAAGAAAGTGTGGAAGCACTCTTAAAATTTTCAATGGTTACTTTATAATAGGTACTATACCCATCATCTTTTACACGACAATGAATACTGCCCAATAAAGGATCGAATTTGGCCAATTCGATATTTTTTAGCGCGAAAATCTTTTTTCCACGTCTAATCACCTCCTCGGTTCCGTAGCTATAAATGTGTTTTACTAAATAGGGTAATGCCATAAATTATACAAAATGACCCTTTTGAAAAGGGCAATTTGCAAATGTACGAATTTGTGGGCTAATTTCTGATATTCTTATGCCCCATTGATCAATGCCCCTTCTTTAAAAATGGGCAAACTAGGTGCAATATCCTGGGTAATACAATACAACATGTCCGTTTCCAAACCATAAGCAGCCAAACGATGCCAATGCGTTAAGGTTTTAATATATTCTGGTAAATTGTTTTTATGCTGATTATACAATTGGTTGGCCATAAAACTACTATCACAATGAATAGTAAAATGCGCTTTAATGGCTTCAATAACTGCCCCGGCAAAAAGGGTGTCCTCTATATTAAATCGGTTTTTCCAACCAGCACATCCTAAAATCACAGGTGCCTTTTGCGCTTTTAAATACTCCACTACCTTGGTCAAATTGGGGAAAGACCCCGTAATAATCTCCTTGGCACCTTTTCGCAGCGCCATGTGTAATAACTTAGTGCCATTTGTTGTAGTAATGACCAATGTTTTGTTTTCAATAAATGACTTTGGATATTCTGAAGGGGAATTGCCATAAGACAGCCCTGGAATTATTTTACCATCTCGTTCTCCAGCTGTAATGCCTCCTGTTGCATTGCCAATTTCAATGCATGCTTCCGGACTGTCCACAGGAATAATTTTTACTGCCCCATTATATAATGCTGTTGCCATCGTTGAGGTAGCTCTAAATACGTCAATGATGACAACAATACTATCTTTTACTTCATATAAATCTAATAACTGCGGTGTTAACACAGTATGTAAACTTGGCTTATTTTCAGTGCTCATCATGCAAAGATAACAAACCCATTACATTTCAACGAGCAATTCCTTTTGCTTTGATAAAAGCAATATTTCATTTACAATAATTTCAGTACTGGTTCGTTTTACGCCATTCTTGTCTGTGAATACCTTATTTACCAAACGCCCTTCTATCGCTACTTCTGTACCCTTGTTTAAATACTTTTCTACATAAATAGCCAATTTGGACCAAGCCACCAAGCTAAACCATTGCGTTTCATCCAACCACTCCCCTTTAGCATTTTTATATCGGTCATTCACAGCTAATCTTATATTGGCCAATTTTTTATTTTCCCCATAGGTTTTCATTTCCGGATTCGCCCCCAAGCGTCCAACCAATTGTACTTTGTTTTTAATTGCCTTCATTTTTGTATTTTTTATTGAAATACAAATTTGCAATTCATATGCATACAAGAATCAAGTATTTATACTATGAAAAAAGGGGCAATGCCTCTTAAATTTTCATGCGAATAATGAAATAGTATTTTAAAAATAGATGATTATTTAAATGGAAACTTAACCACCATTGCTTTTACAAGTGTATTGCGAATATCAATAAAGATTTCAGTGCCTGCTTTAGCATGATCATTGGCTACATAACCA
>Ga0209550_10001709_pt1 | contig 21056 bp, 24 predicted proteins | sample LauGreSuBDMM15SN_2_FD_187567 | JGI IMG/M metagenome (GOLD analysis project Ga0209550, IMG submission 187567) | Freshwater lake microbial communities from Lake Michigan, USA - Su13.BD.MM15.SN (SPAdes) (version 5) | ecosystem: Environmental > Aquatic > Freshwater > Lake | place: Lake Michigan... | reverse complement strand
ATCCTACAGGTTCTCCTTTTGAAGACCCCGAGAAAATCAAGTCTCATTTAGAGGGGCTCATGGATGGTAAGATTGGGTCGCTCGCCAAGGAGATTGCGATGGAAGCCACCAAGGAACTGGGGGACGTGGAAGACAAGGACGAGTTTATGAAGCAACTCATGAAAAATCCCACCAAAATCATGGAACTGGTCAAGAACATTGGTACCACGCTGGAGACGAAGATTAAGAAAGGAGACCTAAAAGAGAGCGAACTTCTGGAAGAGGCCGCAGAGATTATGAAGAAAATGACCATGATGCCTGGGATGAAAGAGATGATGAGCAAAATGGGTATGGGTGGCAAGATGGATTTCAAGGGCATGAGCAACAAAATACAGGAAAACCTTAAACTAACCAAGACCAAGGAAAGGCTACAGAGAAAGCGAGAAGAGCGAGCCGAGGAACGAACCTCGACGAAGCCGTTTGATGAAAAGATTCCCATCATCACCGAGAAGTCGCCGGATACCTTTGTTGTAGATGTAGACGGGTCAAAGCCGACCAAGAGCAAAGGTAAGAAGAAAAAGAACAAAAAATAAAGATGAATATATTAAAACGTGTCCTATATCCTATAAAATATAATCATGTATATATATGAACTTTTGGGGGGATAATCCAACCTTACTCTTTGACTCTCGTTATATACAAGAGATATGGATTTATGAAGATATGGACCGAAACCAGTCCATGAATGCGTTGTCTCGACTTATCATCCTCTTGTCTGTGATTGGGTTTGTCTGTTTCAATCGTGTTCTTTTTCTCGTGATAGGGGGTATCTTATTGGGATGTATTGTTCTCTTTCACAAGAGTCAGAAAGAGAATTTTGAGACTGAATTATCTGACTATCAACGCATCGACGAATCTAATCCCTTGAACAATGTCCTGATGCAAGACTACAAATACAATCCACTTAAACCACCTGAACCTAAAGATTACAGTCAGCAAAAAGAAAACAATATCAACGAAAAGACGAAACAGTTTATTTTACAGGAAAACAAGGGAAATTCCCAAATTGGAGACTTATTCAAAAATCAGGGAGACCAGTTCAAGTTTGAGCAGTCTTTAAGACCCTTTTATACAAATCCTGTTACGACTGTAGACCAGTCTGAATACAAGGACTTTTTAAAATATTGTTATGGAATATTGCCTTCTGACAAGCCTCTTCGTATCTTCTAGAATACCCTTAACATTTTATTTTGTCTCGGATGAAATCGGTGAAAGAGAAATCCGAGACAAAATAAAATATCTCTTTAAAACTATATGAGTGTTGTGGATTTCCAATTTGACCAGTTGAGCCGTATAGGGAATGACGCCGTGACCAATACCCAAAAAGGTATCATGAACCAGCACTATTCGAATTACAATCTCATGAACCCTTATACTCAGTCATGTAACACGACGATGGAGTTTGCGACGAGTCAACCCAACCTGTTTTTCAAAGGCACCTATGGCGTGGGTCCGAATGGATGTAATATAGAGCAATCCTCTCAGTTACAACAGAGCAAAAATACCACAAACAATATCAAGGTTTCTCTCCACCAACGGCCATATCTTTCGGTACCCTTTTTAGGGCGAGGAAACGTGAATGTTGCGGCAGAAAATGAGCTTAAATTCGGAGACACCTTTAAAGAGAAAAAGAGTGTGATACAAATATCCGAGACGGATTACTTGCCGTTGGAGAGCTTTCCCCTCTATGACAAGGATGTTATGGTGAAGAAGAGTGGTATGGAGTCGGGATGGTATGTAGGAGCAGACACTCGTGACATGTACAAGCAAAACAATCCCAAAAAGTAAAGTATCAAAATATATTCTATACCCTAGTATAATGGCTTCTACGCGCAACCTAAATACCGCCCTTGACTACCAAAATGAAAAAAGAAAAGACCAACAACATCTTGCGTACAATACCTATCGTGGTTTTGGTGTAAATCATACACCTACCCTCTTCACGAATGGACCCAATCCATCCATCTATGCCGGACAACTGGACCGACATGCGATTGACGTGGAGTCGATGCTTCGAGGCATCCGGTCGACTAATTTAGAAGGAGTATCTTTCACCGCAACCCCATCTCAGGTGACAATACAAGAAACCACCTATTACGAAAAAGTTCCCTTAATGATGCCTGACCCTTATATCTCGTTAAATCGGGAACGCCCTAATTATTTAAACTAATATAGTATAATGGCGTTTACCCGATTTCACGACGACTCAGACCGCATCTCTCGAAAATTGACCGAGTCCACACAGGTAGGTATTTATCATTTAAATACACCTGGAAATGGTATGACCAATCCTTACATTGATGACATACATATTCGACTTCAAAAATGGGGAGCGAACCTACAGACAAATGGTTTTGAGGTGAGTGAGGCATTGCGACCTCAGCTCCTGACTCGAGATGCGGTTCCTTACAAGAAACCCTATACCCGGTCAAAAACATACGGAACGAATACCTTTGAAATTGATGAGAGTCGTACCTCACTACCCGCATGGACATTTCGTGAAAAGCCGCAAGCTCAGTATGCTTTTCTTCCACTTAATCCACAAGCAAATCTTTTTTTCAAGTTTGACAACAACACTCCCACACGTATGCTTGAAAAGGATTATTATCGTTCAGCTTACTATTAAAATATTTATTTATACTAATGGCTCAAATCGCAATACCCGTGGTGATGCTAGGGGCCTTGTATTTAATGTCGAATGATAAGTCTAAAGAAAAGGAGGGGTTTAAAGACTCCTCTGTAGCCAATGTGGATGAATCTACACTACTCTTGAAAGATAAGGAGAGGCCACTTATAAGTAAAGCCGCTACTTCGAAATATACGATGAACAGTGAAGGAGATTACTCCCAATACCAGGATAAGTATTTTACACCTAAGCGAGAAGATTCCAAGTCCCTTTTTCGTTCATTGGATGGGAGCGACGTTTTAACAGAGGATGTAAAACATAGCAATATGCAAATGTTTTACAATTCAAAATCATATGGTACATCCTTTACAGACAATCAAATTTTAGATAGCAAAGATGGTAAGGGTTCTCTCTTTATCGAAAAAAAAGAAATATCAGCACTCTTTAAGCCTACTGATAAAGTTACATCTGTATTTGGGAATCAAAACCAAAATGACTTTTTCCAGTCTCGTGTACAGGAGTCTTCACGCCACGCAAACAACAAGCCGTGGGAGGAAATTAAGGACCAAAAAGGTAATAATGGGTTTAATTGGGGGTTAAATGAACAGCAGCGTCCCAAGAGTGTAGACGAATTGCGCGTGGCGACCAATCCCAAGTCCAACTACGAGAATAGTTATCGAGCACCTGCTTATGACCCAAAACAAATCGATGCCTCTCAAGACGTGATGAGTAAACTCGGAAAGTTTGTTAAAAAAACACCAGAAACATTCAAGGCCTATCACGGTGTAGAAAGTGCTGGTATAGCAGGCGGAATAGAGAGACCTCGCAACAAACCCATTGAAATGTTAACCAAAGAAGAACGAGAGAGCACAACCTTTGAATATTACGGAGTCAAATTAGGAGAAGAGATGGGTTATGCTGACAAGGGTCAAGAAGGGACCGTACATAAACAATCCTATTTGGGAGCAGACCCGCTGAATCTTGCTCCTCAAGGACAGTTCCCCAGTACGCAGCAAAATTACGGAAAAGAAAGTTATACCTCTTATACCAACAGTCGGGACAGTCAAGAAGAGTATTACGGAACGGTCGGAGGTATGTTTATGGCCAATGTAGTGGACCCCATTGTCAAAACGTTACGTTACAGTAAAAAGATGAACACGATTGACCAGACCTATCAGAGTAATTTGAAAGGTGGAGCAAAACCATTGGTCTTTAATCCACATGAACACTTGGCTACGACACATCGTGAAATGGATGTCGAGAAGATTGGGTTAAATTACTTAAACACAGAAAGGCAACAGGGAACCGGTTATCAGGTCGCGAATCCTTACGTACAAGCAACCCAGAGACAATCTACTCAGGGTGAAGTGTTTGGACAACCCAAGGGCAAGGAAAAGAACAAGTCTTATGATGCGGAATATAATCAACGTAATACCGTGCGCGATGTGACAAACAGATTCCCTCTTGGAAATGCGAAACAGTTGAATGTCGAAACCAATTATACTAGCTCCAATCGTGTTGTGGAAAACGATTATCGTCAGATGGGACGGTCTGGCTCTGTACCTGACTCTCGACTTTTAGGCGTATCGACGAGTGAACCACAACAATATCGTATTGCGAACCAGGACCCATCCTTTGACCTACTTAAGGCGTTTAAAAGTAATCCATACACCCAACCCATTGGAAGCGTGGCTTAAATAAAACCGTTTTATAGTATAAGATGGACCAGATATTGAAATCAATTGCCGTGACATTGGTGTCCTTTTTACTACTAGACACTATCTACTTTACTCTCTTGTACCGTTACATGAACAATTCGATAGAAAAACTCCAACGAAAGCATATGAAGATACGATACGGTTCTGCTTTCATCTGTTATTTGGCCATGACAGCATTGATCGTGTATTTTATCGTTCTACAAAAACGCACCATACGCGAGGCGTTTTTTCTGGGATTTTTAGTCTATCTCATTTATGAAACGACCAACTATGCGATACTGAAAGACTGGCCGCTTTCTCTCGTGTGGATAGACAGTCTTTGGGGAGGGATTTTGTTCATGACAGTTGCCTGGATAAATAAAATATTTGCGTAATTTACATGAAAAATAAGGTGTCTACTCCATCTGCTGTGCCAAATATCATGTTTGCTTCCGTGTTTCAAGGAGTTTTAGGAGGACTCGCCGCGATTGCTGCGGTAGGTCTTGTTTGTATTGCGTTCTTTGGTCTCGGGTATTACTTGATTGTTACCTATAACAAAAAAGGTACAAAACTATTTGAGGAGTTACAACCGATGCAGTATTTAGGCATCCTTCTCTGTTTCATTGGTTGTCTTCCGTTTATTCAGTACTTTTTTCTTGGTTTCCTCTCAAGTGCGGGCAGTGCGGCATTCTCGGGACTGTTTGGCGGGGAATAAATGTATTATGTGTTTTATTTCTATCTTTTCGATAAAGATAAAACTATAATCTGTTATCAAGTCTAAATGATAGAATCTAAAATATATAATGCGTCTCCCCATCCATATTGGGTCATATTCGTCAAGACTCGTTTAAAATGATAAGTAGCTAAAAATTCATCTATTTCCGGCATCAAACCACAATCTTTATAGAGTTCTTTCTCATTTACTTCTAAATAAAGTACCTTTACATTTTGTATGGATTGAATAGCACCTTTCAACGCCATAAGTTCTGCTCCCTGAATATCGAAATTCCAAAAGTCGTATTTAGAAGCATCAAGATTATTTCTTTTGAAAAAGCTATCGATTGTAATCGTTTTTTTTTTAATTTTGTCCACATAAAAAACATGCGGATGTTCTTGTAGATGAGTTCCGAACTCCAAGACACTTGAAGATTGACCATTGTTTGAAATATGAAATTCCACTTCATCTTCATCTTTATCTGTGACAACCGCATTGTATACATTCGGTATACCTCGTAGTTTCGCCTGTTCTACCTTTAAAGGTATCGCATCAATCCAAATAATATTTTCAAACGGAATACCCATACTATGATAAAAAGGCAACTCTTCGCATTCGTGTGCTCCAATATGAAGAGCACCCTTAATGTGTATATTTTTAGATACTAATATTCTGTTTATTTCTTCGAAACTTATCAACATGTTATAACAAGACAGATGAATTCTTTAAAACAAACGTATTAACGTAAATGCCGTAAGTATTTGAACAATACCTGTTCAATCACTTGTTGTAAGGGTTCTGGTAAATGTTCTGGTGGCCCATGATAGACTTCGACATGGTCTTGAATAAAGATAAGTTGTCCTTGTTCCATCTTCAGATGAAAATCCTTGTAGGGAACTCCATCTATCATGGTCGTTTTACACAAGAATGGTTCTGGTTTATGTGTCAAAAAATGAATACCTATACTCTCGTCCGGGTCTAATACTTCGTACGTTTCGTATGACCATCTCTCGGTTGGAGCTTCCTCAAAAAAACAGAGACAACGTTGTCCATCGTATTGTCCGACGATGGGTTCATGTATCTGTTTGTGAATGTTCATGCTGTCCGCTATCGTTGGGTGGGGATGTTCGATGTCTACATGTAATGGTTCCAAGAAGTAAAAAGCAGGGTCTAATATACAATAACTTGTCTCGGTAAGTGGTATCAATAAAGAGACGTGACATAGTTCAGGTGTACCCTGTACACGAAATATATTCGGAACAGAAGCGGGTACAATGAAAGACCGAACCTTGTGATTCGATTGTAGATACCGTTTCAGAAAAGTGGTCATGGCGATACAGTTTCCAGAATGGTATTTGTCCAATGTATGAGAAGATAGAGACAATTTATAGGATAGATAGGGAAATGTAGAAAAAGCAATGTTCTCGTAACACGCATACAATGCGTCGCGTATGCTTTCTTGAGTTAGAGTTTGTTTAAAAAAGGTAATCTCTCTTAGTTTCATTATATCATATAGAGAAATAATGAAATGTAGTTTAGATGCAAATGATAGATTCCTTGCTCAATACCTATCGAACGTCCCGTAACCTCCCCCATTTACTCTTTCACGGGGAGGTTCATTCGGGTAAGCGTAAGGCTTTACAAAAGTTTTTGAATGAGATTTACACACCAGAAGAGAAACAGCAATATTGTATGTTTATTGAATGTTCTATGTGTAAAGGGATTAAGATGATACGAGACGACATTAAGGAATTTGTCAAACAACAGTGTATACACCCTCAACTGTTTAAGAGTATTATTTTATACGATGCGGAAAATCTCACGATTGATGCGCAGTATTCGTTGCGTCGTTGTATTGAGATTTACAGTAACAAGAATCGGTTTTTTATTGTCACGTCTTATAAGGATAAGTTATTGAACCCCATCTGTTCTCGTTTTGTACACGTGTATTTTCCAAACAATAGTTTCGCGAATCCTTTTTCAAAATTACCTCCCGATTATGAATCATGGAAAGGACAAGGTGGAATAGCCTTGGTCGAGACACTCTATCAACATGGGATACACGGGGATAGAGTCCTTGACCATTATACAAAGGATAATCACTGTCCCATCAATGAGTTTACTTTCTTTTACGATGAATTATGTAAAAAGGTCAAACACGAAAAGATGATATTGTTTTTTATCCTGAAAAAGTTTGAGCCAGGTCTTTTCGTTTAGATAAAATTCGTTTAGAAAATTCGTTTTCTTTATCTAAAGCTATATATGGATGATTCAACCTCAAATCTATTACCTGAATCCAAAAACGAATGGTCTATCCTTCTCATGAATTATGTCACCCCGCATATCATGGATGGGTTTCGTTCTATCTTTAATGAGTCGGTACAGCTGTGCGATAAAAACGAAGAACCAGAGAAGTACCTGATGACATTTCAGAACCTTTTGACGCGAATTCCCAAGTGGAATCAGCAGACGATTGACTTAGAAAGAGAACGTATCGTCAAGCTATGTAATTGTGCGTATCTGGAAGACTTGGTGGTATGCGTGCATATCATTCAGATGAAGATTTTGAGCTGTGTACGGGTAGGGTCTGAGAGTAAGAAACTAAATATTGATATTCCTGACTTTGGTCTATTCATTCACCAAGTGTACACAAACGTAGCACGTAAGCTCTATTCTTCAATATACCTTTTTGAATTAGAAGTCTCTGGACTTGAGAAACAAAAACGTACACGTGAGTTTGAACTTTTGGTTCAAATTTGTATCATGAATACGATTCGGGACCGTATTCCTGTAGAGGCATTACTTCGTCAATACATTGATGAGTCGACCGAATACATTACCAAAGAACCAGACGTAAAGCCTGACGTGAAGCCTGATATAAAGCCCATACCGAAGGTCGAAGTCAAGACAGAACCTATCGTGGAAGTACCAAAGGAGACATCCCAGAACGCAGAGATGGAGTCATTCTCGCCTAAACCTGAGGTATCTACGGAAGTGAAACCTGAAGTAAAAATACCTGAATCACCCCAAGAGGTTTTGAAACCAAAACTATCATTTAATCCAGAGATTGAGACCTTTGATATTCCCCCATTAGTAGAGGAAGAATTTAAAATTGGAGAAGACATCCCCCTCAATATGATTTGTTTTGATGATATGGAAAAGTCAGATACGATTGATTTAGGAATTGTGGAACTCTAATAGAATCGTTTGATGTCATCTTTTTTTATTCCATGCGATTGTATGGAGGAAATCTATCTCGGACTCTTAGCAGGAGGTCTTTTTTTTGTCGTGAAGCTCATTATGGAGAAACTAAAGTATGATGTGAAACCTAATCTATTGCGAGACAGTTTTTTGGTTACCGTTGTAATCATTCTTCTTTTATACCTTAAAACAGAATACATGAAGTCAGTGGATATGAAAACACCCGTCTTTGTGAATGAACCTGGATTTTAGTTACGTATGAACAAAGTTTTTAATCTTCAAATTATCAAATGCCTGAACAATACCTCGTCTCTGATGTATTTTTTGTGTATATTCATCTGTTCCATACCAGAACCTTTCATGCCATTCGATGTACAACTCTTTGATATGGTGTATTGATTCTGAACTAAGAAGCTTGGGTAGTACAACAAATTCACTTCCTTCAATGTCGCATTTTATGTATATTTCAGCATCAACATCGCTGGTCACAATAGATGATATGATTTCTTCAATATCGATACAATTACATTCTTTAGAAACAATATCAAACACAACTCCATTTCCTGCGTCATATTTTGGATTAATGTCTAGACAATTTGACCCTGTCGTATAGCCATCAATGTAACTATCCTTACGATTGTTTGACCAGGCTCCGGCATGTGAATTAAAAGAGATGGTTCCGCTATAATCCATCACAGCAAGATTAAAATGATGGAAAGAATGAAATTTTTTTTCATAAACACTTACCATTTGTCTCGACAATTCATAAATGTTTTTATTGGGTTCATAACAATATACATGGTCTTTATCATCCAATCCTAATTTTTGAGAAAATTCCTCTAAACCTTCAAATTTATGAGTACCCAAGTCAATAAAATGCCTCATATAATTAGGGTTCAGTTATTATATTTCTTAACCCAACTCATACCTTTACGTTTGTTTCGATTTGTTTAAATATGTCTTATTCTAATGAAAATACTTACAGCAGTCGTAAACAATCCAATCTTTATTGAGATACAGTTTTATACCCTACAAAAGTATTTTAAAGGGGATTACGAGTTTATCGTGTTCAATGACGCCAAAGAGTTTCCTGATTTTACAAATGGAGGAGATATCACTCTAAAATCCCAAATAAAAGAGATTTGTCGTAAGCTAAACATACAATGTATCGATATTCCGAACCTTGGACACCGAACCAATCATGACGCAGGTATAAGAGCTGCTGATTCCATGAATTATATGCTACAGTATCAAAAGGCGTTCCCAGATAAATATCTAGTTCTGGATAGTGACATGTTTCTGATTGACGACTTTGACATCGGTATGTATTCGTCGTATGATTGTGCCGTGTTACTTCAGACTAGATTGGAGAATCGCATCCATTACTTTTGGAATGGTATCTATTATTTTGATACAACACGGATGAAACATTTGGAATTGTTGAACTGGAATTGCTCCCCTCATTGTGACGTAGGTGGTATGATGCAACAGTGGCTGGGTAAACATAAAATAGAAAACGGCGAATACTCGAAAGATATCTATTGGATGAATCATCTTTCTTCGGGTCGTTGGAACCTTCCGGATTTACCCACAAATCTAGAGGGTAATAAAAAATTAATTGATTTTTTAGAAAGTGACCCAAGAAATGAAAAGGGATATTTTTGTGAACTGTATGACAACGTATTTTTACATTATAGATGTGGAGGGAACTGGAGACAAGAAGGGTTAGACCTACACAAATTTTTGTCAGAAAAACTGAAAAAAACCTTGATATAAGCGAAAATCAAAATAGTTCGATGAATTTATTCAAGAAGAACGAATTGTTTCGAATGTGTACAATCGTATCCGATAATTCATATTTAAGTGTTCCATCTTCTCTTGTATAAAAAGAATATGGATTAAAAAAGATATACCCGTATTTATTTGCCTCTTCATTCATATAATTATTTACCTTACGTGTAAAACGAACTCTATCTTCGTCACTTCCTACAAACGGAAATTCATGCTGGATAGGTCCATTTATTTTTTCATAATCATATTGTTTCGTCGGAGGTATTATACCCACTATGACTACCTTTACATCGATAACTATATTTTTTTTAATCGTATCGAAATAATTATCGACTAATTCTTGTATCACTACATCTTCATGATTACCTAAATTAATTTGCCTTTGTATATGACATCTACAGTCTACTTCACCATAAGACAATACAACTATATCTCCAATTTTCAAATTATCTTTATTGAAATGAATAATCTGTTTGTCTCTACCTATACGAAACATGGTGATAGAACTACAATGTAAATCTGTATGTTCCAAAGGTAAATTTCTGAAACTAAACATGGCGTGACTATCTCCAAATAAATAGATCATTATAACTATTATAACTATTATAAGTATATATATTCATGATATAACGTTATAAATACATATTTTTATTACATTTATTATTTATGTCGATTACTTTCAGCACATGCTGGTATCAACTCCGTTCGAAGTTTGACGCACACGTATACAAACAATGGATGGCCTACTTCTTAGAAAACGCCAATTTTCATCTGGTCATTTATACCAACAAGGAAAGCATATCTTTTGTAGAACCCTTTGCGCGAGACCGCGTGAAGATTGTATTGAAAGAATGGGAAGAGTTTAAAGGGTATTCACACACGGAGTCATGGTTAAAGAACCACAAAAAGAATCATTTACTGAATGAGAACAGTCAGTGGAAGACCGATTGGAAACTCAACTTACTGTGGGCCGAAAAGGTTCATTTTGTACAAGAAACCACTACATACGTGAACAGTGACTGGTATGCGTGGTGCGACATTGGGTATTTTAGAGAACCGTTGTTGTCACCCGACCAATTTCGGCATTGGCCGAACCCTTCCAAGATAGCCCAGCTAAAAAAAGATAAGATTTATTATGGGCTTCCAGGGTCGAGAGAAACCATCCAATGGTTCCAAAACCTCCTACAAGCAAACCAACCACTACCCCCGGATAGGGTTACCGTAGCAGGTGGATTCTTTTTGATTTCATCCTCGAAAGTAGATTGGTGGACCAAAACCTTTTCTAGTAAATTACTACACTACTTTGAAAAGGACCAACTCGTCAAAGATGACCAAATCATCATCGTGGATTGTATTCTCCATGATCCTAGTCATTTCCTCCTTATCGAAGAGTCCGACGAGACAAAAAATAGATGGTTTGTCTTTCAGGCGTTTTTGAGTTAAACACAATCCTTTTATTCAGGTAATGATAAGTATTTTAATGCCGGTCTATAATGGAATAGAATTTATCGATACATCGGTTACCAGTATCTTGGAACAGACCTTTCAAGATTGGGAACTTTGGATTGGGATTAATGGTCATCCGCTTGGGTCGGATGTTTATCAAAAGGCCAAAACCTACGAGAAGGACCCGCGTATTCGTGTGTTGGACCTATCGACAAAGGGAAAGTCCAATACACTGAATGAAATGTTGGTCCATTGTTCCTATTCATGGATTGCGTTGTTGGATGTAGATGATCTATGGCTGCCTTTAAAATTAGAAAAACAATTGCCTTTGATGACACTATATGATGTGATTGGAACTCATTGTCAATATTTCGGAGAACATTATGGAAAACCCGAACTTCCTATAGGCGATTTAAGAACGCATGATTTCCTAAAGGTAAATCCGGTCATTAACAGTAGTTGTCTCATTAAAAAGGAACATTGTCTATGGGACGGAACTGTCGATGGGGTAGAAGATTACGACTTGTGGCTTCGACTATGGAGAAAGAAATGTTTCTTTTATAATCTTCCAGATCATTTGGTCTTGCATCGCATCCATAAGGCTAGTTCCTTCAACTCAAAAGGTAATCATATACAGGCACAACATGTAGTAGAACGTTATCGTTAAACCGTTACGATAATCTGTTTATTCCATGCGTCGAACAAGGCATTCCATCGTTCTCTACATTTTCCCACGCTGAGGTTTTCTAATATAAATTGTCTCGGTTCATAGGTGGCCAGGTTTGAGACAAAATTGGGAAACTCCAGTTCGAATTGTCCCAGTGTATAAACCTTGGTTCCGCAACGGTCATCCCAATAAGGAACACTTGTGCATAAGAGGTCTTTCTGTACTGTACTATAATCTTGTAACATGGTTCGACAATCCCATACGAATAGAGGAACGTCTGCCGACAATGCTTCTTGAATCGCAAACCCTTGAGTCTCATACGCGTCAAGGACAATTCCATATTTACTTTCTTTCAATACAGCTAGATAGTCTTCTTCCTTGTACCCTTTTCCATAATTGAAAAGCGTATACGAAATGTTATTTTTTTCCAAGTAATCTTCTATTTCTGCCAGTTCAAAAGGGTCGCGATGTTTAAAATACACGAAGACCTTTTCTCTCGGCTTACCGGTAGGGAAAAAGGTCGTCGTGTCGACGGGAAAAGGAAAGATAGACAAGGGTAGAAAGACCTCGGCATTTTTGGCGGTCCATATGTCGAGTATCCACTGGCTAGGCAATAGATACACTGAATTACGATGTTCATTATGAACTGTCAATAGTTTTGTATCTGGAAAAAGGGAAAAATGTGGACCAAATAAAAAGAACTTGTCTGGATAAAGAGACGTATCAATGGGTTCAGACGGAGAGTAGATGTGTATATGTTTCGGGATATCTTCCACCGTTCCATAGACATATTCACCCCTGAGTAGTTCTTCTAGACCGCGTTGGTTTTTGAAGTGTAGCCCGCCAATGATCAACAGCATACGATATAGATAGAAGAAAAAGAATGCTTATATTTTAATCCATGTACTCGGGAACAGGTCTGTTGTATCCTTGTTTCCTTGTGCGGGTCCAAACCATTTTGATGGATAGGTGACGATTTTATCGGGGGTTACATTGAAGTAAGCTCCCCACCAACTGAATGTACTGTTGGCGATAATCTGATGCGAGCAACACGCCATGAGGCAAAGCTGTTCATAATCTGGGATAGTATGGTCTATCGAAATAAAGGACATCTCTGGAAAAAGAGGCTTCAACAATCGAATGTACTCATCTACATGGTCTTTGTCATCTGCCTCGTAGAAATAAAGAACTCTTCTGGCCGATGTCATTCGCATCATGACATTCAAACTACTCGTATAATAAGAGAGAGGTAATACAGGATGGTGGTCAGGTAAATGCTTGTAATCCCCTACTCGAAAATGTAACGAAATAAAGTCACTGTAATCAAAAGGATATGTTTCACGAGTCTTGGCTAGAGTCTCTTTCAGTTTAATGTGTTCAAAGATTCTCTCTTCGTTTGTTTCAAAATACTTGTAAGACTGGAAATAGCCGAGAAGTTTAAAGGGTTTGTTGATATGTCGATAGTGTAGGATAGGTTCATAATGAAATCCTGGTTCTTGATAGATAGGTAATGGGACCGTTGGTTTTAAATACTTACGTAGAGGAGCCAAAAAGGTATCCCAATAAAAGGGTCTGTCTTCACGTTGTGCCGGTACATCTTCCAAGAAGAATTCCTTTCGATGCGTTTCCGCATACGACATTAGGGTAAAGAGTTGAAACAATTGATTGCCTAATCCTCCCATCAGGACGGTCGTAATCATTAGCATGAATGGATATTTTAAAAGAATAAAGTAAACCCATATCTATATCGTATGTACATTCCGAAACGTTACCTTCCACGAGAACTTACAGAAAAGGATAGAGAAAAACAAAGAAAAGGACTAGAGAAGTCTAGAAGACTATACAGACAAGGGATTTATGTACCTCGTCCACATGTCTCGAGCTTTCACTGGAAACCTTCCAAGCATGTACTGCGAGCAAAAGCCATGTATCATATAGACCATATTGGTGCGACAATTGCCCTGGCCAAGGCATCCGGTTGTCCTATATCCGTATTGAAAGACATTGTACATAAAGGAGAGGGGGCGTATTATTCAGGAGGGTCAAGACCCAACCAAACCGCTCAATCATGGGCGATGGCTCGTTTAGCAAGTGCTTTGACGGGAGGTAAATCAGCCAAGGTGGATTTTCATTTGTTGCGAAAATGTAACAAGACGAAAAAAGCTTATCGTTACGCATTAAAAGCAAAAAGGTAATACCAACAATAATATACAAGCATAATAGAGTAAAATGATATTAACAAGCCAACACCATACAGAACCTCTTATACTGGATTGTACATAACGAAAGTGGGTAATGATTGCGAGAATTGCTCCGATGATAACCGCTGGCCATAATCCTCGGTAGATGGGGCCTATGAACAAAAACGCAATCCATCCCATGACAAACAGATTGAAATCTTTAAAGAATCCCCAGTTTAGATGTCCCTCATCGACTACCGTCTTTTTCACTTTCAGATTACCTAGTATCAATACCCAAAATACATAGAGAACACATAACCATTCGCGCAAGACCACGTCTTCAATGATAGACAAGCTAAAGATAGGCTGTAATATAAGTAAGATTAGACCAATCGTACTCAATACGATATTGTAATCCGTATTTAAATTTCTCCATAAAAAGAATTCGACCAACTGCATCGAAATAATCGAAATTAGAAATAGATACACTGCGAGAGAGTGTAGTTCTTTAATTTTATAAGGTGTATACAGATTATTATAGAGGATAAGACACAAAACAAAACTACTAAACAAGAATGTATTTAAGGATACATGTTCGTTCCAACACATAGAGTACCTATCTATAATTATTCAACTGTAACTACCTTTGCTAGATTACGGGGTTTATCTGGATGAATGCCTCTTGCGATAGAGAGACGATAGGCTAACATTTGCAAGACCACGGCATAAATGATTTCTTGTATTTCTTTGTTCTCTGGAACCACTAGAACCTTTTCTTTGGGTAAGTCCAAGTCTTTGATTTCTGTGATGACTAAAATGTCTCCGCCTCTACTTTCGATTTCCTTGTATACGGACAACAACTTCTTTTGATGCGGCTTATCCATGAGTAACAAAACGGGGAAACCTGGTCCCAATAAGGCAAATGGACCATGTTTCAAAGCACTGGCTGAGTAACCCTCCGCATGGATATACGCAATTTCCTTAAGCTTTAACGCCATTTCACACGCCAATGTCTTGAATGTTCCTTTTCCTAAGATAAATACATGTTCTTTGTTTAGTATTGATATATGGTTTTCACGAATCGGAAGGTTCTGTAAAAAGGACTGTATCTGTGAGGGGATTTGTCGCAAGTCTTCGTAGTTCCTAGGTTTTGGAATATATCCAGGATTTCTTTCTTTTATCCATAAAGCTATCATTTTTAAAATGAGTAGACTGCTTGTAAAGGTCTTGGTAGAAGCAACAGCCACTTCCTTCCCGGCATTCATGTATACCCCGCAATGAACCTCGCGCGCAATCTGAGAGTCGACTACATTGATGACCCCTAATGTAATCACATGAGAGTGTCCTTGAACCATCTCGAGTACACGATGTAAATCCTTTGTTTCTCCAGACTGACTGCAGAAAATCATCAAGGTTTTTCCTATAGGGATATCCTGCTCTTCAAATTCTCCTGCGTCCATGGATTTCACTTGATATTGATATTCTGAATGTTTCATAAAGAGTGAACCTATCTCGCACGCATAAAAACTTGTACCACAACCAAGCAAAAGTATGTGCTTGAGAGAAGATACGTGTGGTTCTAAAAAATCAATCCCTCCCAATTTAATAGATGACTGAACGCGGGCTCCATGGTTCATTGCTCGAGACAATGTATAATGCTGTTCCATAATCTCTTTCAGAGTCCAATGTAAAAAAGGAGACGGCATGTTAGGTTCTTCTTCGATTACAGCGATCGTTTTTTCCATAAAAACAATGCCTTGTTTTCCAAGAATAACAACCTTGTCATTCGGTAACACATAATATTCTTTGAGTTGCTGTACGAAGCCAGATTTCTCTGAAGTCGCCATCCATACATGGTCGTTCTCTCCTACCAATAGAGGTGAACCATGTCGAACCAAATAGATTTCTTCGGGATTACACTGTATGGCTAGACCATAGGTTCCTTCTAGCCTTTTTACTGTGTGCTCTATACTTTCCAGAATATTCTTTTTTTCTTGAAGAAAATAGTATTCCATGAGATTGACGATTACCTCTGTGTCTGTATCTGAGACAAAATGAAATCCTTTTTGAGAAAGGAATGTTTTGAGTTCCTGGTAATTCTCGATAATCCCGTTATGTACCAAGATAAAATAACCTTGATTCGAGGTGTGTGGATGCGTATTTTCTAGGGTAATTCCGCCGTGTGTTGCCCATCGCGTATGTCCGATGACATTGGTGCTTTCCTTGTCTGAGAACCCATCCGCAAACAAGTCAAAGTCATCTGTACGATTGTGTCCAATTGTTTTGTGTGAGAAAAAAGAAGTATCAGACCAATAGGATACACCAAATGAATCATAACCTCTATTCTGAAGCTGTTGAAGACTGTCTTTCAGTAGAGGAAGTACGTTCTTTTGTCGTTTGGATAGGATAGCCGTTATACCGCACATATAATAAGTTATACTACAAGTATTTAATTCACAATATTACACATTACACTATTAAAATTTGGTCTTCTTTACATTGATCTTTTGTTTGATATTCTTCTTGGAATCAAATGCTTGTTCTTCATCTTCGTTATTGGCCTTCATCTTCCACAGCTCCGGTGCACACAATTTAAAGGGTGGTGTAGGATTTGCCTTGTACCACGCAACCTGGGAACTAAGCTCATTACTCGAACTGTTGTTACAAATGACTAAACATTCAAAATTCTCAGTGCATTGGTCCATGACTTGACAAAACGATTCAAAGGTAGGAAACATACCCGCATAATTTTCGTAGATACGTTTGCGATTTGCGATGTAGGGCTCACGAAGGATAAATACATAATCTACGTTAGTACGTAGCTGAGGAGGTATCCCTAAAGGATACTGCATGGTGATAATCAACATGATTTTCCAATGTCGTCCATTCATGAAAATCATACGCATCAATTCGTTTTTAGACCAAGAACTGTCGTATAAACAATCATCCAATATGACAAATGTACGTGGGTCTATGCTACATTTCTTATACATATCCATTTGTGTTTTTACCTGTTTCATCACCTGTTTTTGTCTCAACAGAATGTTTTGTATGATACCTGTCTCAAATTTGGAATGAATAAGAACCGCAGGCACATGATTTGAATAAAACTGATTTGCTCCTTCTGTACCCGAAATGACTGTGCCTATGGGTACATCCCTTTGATGGTAGAGTAAGTCTCGAACCAAGAAACTTTTACCCGTGTCTCGGCGCCCGATGAGCACAATGACTGGACCCTTATTTTCGTCTTTATGAAAAACAATACGTTTCATATCAAATTTTTTTAATTCAAGGGTCATTAACATATACACAGAGAACGTAGGTTGAAATTGGACGCGGACTTTTGATGAGTTCAAACGTATAAAATCTTTTATCCTGGGAAAACAATGAACGCGACTTTTCATCCAATCCAGGCATATACCTCGATTGTCCCTAAAAAAAAGCTCGACGCCTATGTCAAAAAGAACTCGTATAATGAGTATGTTGTAAAGGATAAGGAAAGACGAGAGACGACATGCTTTAAGAAAGTGATACCTTTAATTGATTTTGTCAAATATTTATCTGGAAAATACAAGCAAGATAATATTTTGTCATTGCCGTCTTCTGAACCTGTCGGTGAAACTCCATTTATCTCTTGTATTCAATCCCCTCATAATTATGCTTATGTTGATAGTTTCTTTTATTGCTTAACCTCTAACTTAAAAGAGAAAGGATTTCAGCATGGAATGGAAGTATTTGACGAGTATATTTGTCTCGAAGAAAACGTAGAGATTAACATCGCAGATGACTTTGAGTACATTTGTGATAGCCCTTTTTTTAAAGAACGGCTAAATCATGATTTCTTTTTTAAAGAGGAAGAACTAAATGGAATGCTTCAAGATAAGAAACTAGACCCAATTCAGATTTCAGATGAACACTGTATGTTTGAACTAGATGAACTAGACGCAGAAGCAGAGGTTGTCTCTCCGTTAATGGAAGAGTTGAAAGTCGAAGAATTCAAAGAGGATTCAGAAGAATTTAAAGAGGATGAAGATTTAGAACTATTAGAAGATACCGACGATGCTGTTACAGAAGAGGTAGATTTTGACTTGGATGAACCGGATGGGTCTGAACTAAGTTTTACTGAAGACGAAGAGGAAGAAGAACTCAGCATTGATAGTGATTGCGACACACCTGAACTGCTTCAAGATATGGTACTTAATATTAAGAAAATGCCGGTTCAGGTTGTCACCTTGGAGAAATGTGAAGACACTTTGGATTCTTTACTAGAGACAGACGCCATGCGTATGGAGGAACTCGAAAGTGCGATGTTCCAAATTATTATTATTTTGTATACCTATCAGCAGATTTTTCATTTTACACATAATGACCTTCATACGAACAACATCATGTATGTTCATACAGACAAAGAGTTTATTTGTTACAAGGTACTTGGGTGCACCTATCAAATTCCTACCTTTGGAAAACTCTATAAAATAATTGATTTTGGACGCGCAATTTATGAAGTGAATGGTAAACGTATATGTAGTGATAGTTTCTCAGAAAATGGAATGGCTTATACTCAATATAATTGCGAGCCATTTTTTAACCCGGAAAAGCCAACGATTGAGCCCAACTATAGTTTTGATTTGTGTCGATTGGCGTGTTCTATGCTGGATTTCATCATTGATGACCTCAAGGAAATTGACCACTTCCGTGAGGTTCCGATTTATGACCTCATTCTTTCATGGGTTTACGACGATCATGGTATGAATATTTTGTATAAGAAGAACGGGGAAGACCGTTATCCCGAGTTTAAACTCTACAAGATGATTGCTCGTATTGTCCATCAACATGTACCTGAAAAACAATTCGGTCATGAATGTTTCGCCAAGTACAGAATAAAGGTGGAAGTAGACATGGATATTGATGATTTGGTATCAACACATCGTCCAGAACAAATGAATTAATTATTTAAACTATTTATGTTTACGTTGACGTTTCTTTTTTTTAGAAGGATTGACTTCTTTCGCATTTACTAGGATGTGTTCAATTTTAGGATTTAACACTTCTTCGATAGTTTTTTTACTCTCAGCTACAGGTTCAGCTAGAGGTTCAGCTACAGGTTCAGCTACAGGCTCAGCTACAGGTTCAGCTACAGGTTCAGCTAGAGGCTCAGCTACAGGCTCAGGTACAGGCTCAGCTAGAGGCTCAGCTACAGGCTCAGGTACAGGCTCAGCTAGAGGCTCAGCTACAGGCTCAGCTACAGGTTCATCTACAGGTTCATCTACAGGCTCAGGTAGAGGCTCAGCTACAGTCTCAGGTAGAGGCTCAGGTAGAGGCTCAGCTACAGGCTCAGGTAGAGGCTCATCTACAGGCTCAGCTACAGGCTCAGGTAGAGGCTCATCTACAGGCTCAGCTACAGGCTCAGCTACAGGTTCATCTACAGGTTCAGCTACAGGCTCAGGTACAGGCTCAGCTACAGGTTCAGCTACAGGTTCAGGTACAGGCTCAGGTACAGGTTCAGGTACAGGTTCAGGTTCGAAGTCAGATTTTGTCTCGGACTCTGGATTTGCTTCTAACCTTGTCACAGAATGAAATGTATCCTCGAGTAATGTGTCATCCTGGGGTTTGACTACATTCATAAAACTTTCATCCATATTATATACTTTTTCTTGAGACTGTTTACGCAGTAGTTGTTCTAAGAACAAAACCAATCTGTCTTTTAAGTTTACAAGAAAGGTCATGTGATATATAAAATAGGTATTTAAATATTCTTCGAACAAATCAATATTCGTTTTAATGAGTGTATCAATAAATACGCGATTGTTTACATAATTTCCAATATGTATTCCTGAAATGGATAATCGTTTTTCGGCTTCTCGTTTTCGGTCTTCGTGGTCTAGTGTATCATATGCCTTGTGTATAAGAAGGAGTATATCCCTATAAAGTTTATGAGCAAGTTCGGGATCATAGAATTTTGTAGGTTCTAAATCTTTATAAATCGGGTAAACATTTTTCACTGCTCCATGTGGTAAATTCAAAATATAATAGTCATATACATGGTTGTATAATTTGTAATAATCACAATAGATGCGATTATCAATCAATATAAATTGTTCATTTAAAAACACAATCTCATTCTCGGTAAATTTCACCTGAAAATGAAATGAATCTAGACCAAAAAAATGGTTGTCATTAATCGAAACAAACGCGGAATAGTTCTCACTCATTCCCTTTTTCTTTTCTTCTAATCGATGAAAGAGGTCTTGGATATGTTTTCGTAGTACAATGATTTCTACAAATCGGTCTTTCATTAAGTTATCTTTTTATTCTTTATTTATTATATGACCATTACAGATAAAAATATCCATAGTCTTGTCTACAACTATTGCAAAGATAAAGAGAAGCTGCCTGTTGAGTTACAGACCGTGCCTATTGGACAATGGGACGTAACTCAAGTGACCAACTTTAATAATCTATTCACAAAAACATTAGATTTCAATGAACCTTTAAACTGGGACACCAGTAATGTCGTTTCAATGATACACACGTTTTCAGGATGTAAAAATTTTAACCAACCTTTGGAATGGAACGTGACAAAAGTAAAAAATATGCGAGCTATGTTTACTGGATGTGAAGAATTTGACCAACCTTTGGAATGGGAAACCGATAGTGTAAGTGACACTTCTTTCATGTTTTTTAACTGTAAGAG
>Ga0209550_10001707_pt1 | contig 21077 bp, 16 predicted proteins | sample LauGreSuBDMM15SN_2_FD_187567 | JGI IMG/M metagenome (GOLD analysis project Ga0209550, IMG submission 187567) | Freshwater lake microbial communities from Lake Michigan, USA - Su13.BD.MM15.SN (SPAdes) (version 5) | ecosystem: Environmental > Aquatic > Freshwater > Lake | place: Lake Michigan... | reverse complement strand
TAACTCATTCCACTCTACCTGCAGATCATGATTTCTATCTCGCCAATTGGTTGTCTTCTGCTTTCGCATCAATACCCCTTTCATATATTTGGCAAACTACAAATAAAACTATTAGCGCAGAGCAGGTAAGGGAAAATAGAAGTGAGAATTGTGAATCCACCGTACAGTAAACTATATGAAAAAAGCCGTCCTGAGTTTGATATTTTCTCTCATACTCTCTACCCTAGGATTGGTTTACATAGACTATAACAAGCCCTCATCTACAAATATTCCCCAAAAAGAAACAAATATTCCAAAACTCTCCTACCCTTCTTCCTTAGTAGAGATAAACCCTGAGATTCTCCTAAAATCCGTAAAATCTCTCAAAAGTTACCGTCAACCCCCTAGCCCCGCAAATAAAGCCTACCAGCTGCTAAACCAAAACAACATTGATCATCTTCTACCAAATATCGATAAAGCGACTTTTAAAACCAAATATATGAAAAAAGGAGTTTACCTCCTTGTTGATAAAACTACCCAAAAACCGCTCCTAGAGATAACTATTGGCAACACAGTAAAAACTCTAGAAAATAGCTGTACTATCGTAGCCAACTCTCCCACCTGGAGAGAAACCTTAAACGTCAATCGCTTACGTTCCTGCACCCATCAATGGCTTATAGAAAAAAAGACACAACCATATCCTTCACTTCTAAAAGAATTTACCCATCTATTATCAGAAGCAAAAATATCAAACTCGGAAAATCTCTCCGCTAAGTGGCAATGCCAGGAAATGGTCTACATCTTCGGGGAATACATCTCAACTGTATACCCGTTAAGCATACTCTTAAGTACTCAAAATAGTAACCTTTGTTCCAACAACCAGTACCTTTTAAGATCAATCTACACCACCGCTGCCCATTCCACAAAAGGCCAACCCTCTGACTTTGAATCAATCTATGACCTATGTGTAGAGTCACAACTATTAGATAACACCACCCCTATAGCGCTTAATAACTGCAAATCCGCCCTAGCGCGATCAATCGCGCATTATTACTACGCCAACCCTTCTAAAGCTATCTCTATCTGTGCATTAATTCCAGCTTTCCAAGAAACAAATGTAGCATATCAATGCCCCTCACTTATCTATAACGAATACTTTTCACAAATTAGACTTATCTCCACAAAAGTCTTATCACAATCAAACAACAAATCTCTCAAAGAGCATATAAACTATATCAACGAGCTCACCCCGGAAAAAATCTGTATCCAAGATAATCTTTCAGGCTGCTGGGAAGCCTCTATGATCTTTATCGATAAAAACTACGAAATATCCATTCCTAGATATCTAAAAACCTGCGCCAGCATCTCTCACTCTGATAAAGAAACCTGCGAACTTGGGGTATATTATCTCCTAGGTAAACTAAATAATGAATTCACCAATGATGCAATTCAAAAAATCTGTTCAACAACCTCCAACCCCAAAATTTGTCTCAACAAGGTTCAAACCATCAATAAAAATATAAATAGGGAAAAACCTAATCAAGACCTATGACCATCCGGAACAACTCTAAACAATATACTCTATGAGTACCAATAGTAAAAAAATCACCCTTTTTCTCTCCATGGGCACCTTTTTGTTACTCTCTATCTATTTTCTCGCTCAATATATTACAGCTCAGACGCAAGAAAATTCTACAACACCTCCGCCTTTAAAATCCGCCTCAATTGAATCCTGCGCTACCTCAAGTAATCTAGCTAGCTGCGCCTCCGCACTTTTAAAATCCATTATAGAAAAAGAAGGAATTACTCCCGCTAAAAATCAACTGATCGAAGCGGTAAAAAATTCAAAAAACTTTCTCCCTCAGTGCCATACCATTCTCCATCAAGTAGGGGCCGACGCTTGGCAATTGCATAGAGAAAAAGCCTTTTTGAAAGATATCTACGACTGTGATTTCGCCTACTACCACGGGATGTTCCCTCAATCCGCTAAGGAGTTAGGATTAGAACAATTTAACGCCCTAGCCCAACCCTTCTGCAACTCTATCACAGCCCCCGCCATGCTATCCTCTTGTTATCACGGATTAGGGCACGCAATGCGCTATGCTGGGGAAACCATGGCTAACTCCTCAAAGGCCTGCTCTAAAGCTCCTACAACTGACTACTCGGATGATTGCATGAGAGGAGTTGTTATGGAAGAATACACCTTAGATCAACCCTCCCCTGAGAAAAAAACCGGAAATCTTTTAGCTAATTGTCTAACCTTAACAGATACTCATAGTTACATGTGTATCTTTGATACTATTAGAATGGACCTCGCCACCTTCCCTGAAAAAACCAACGCAGTTTCTACGCTTTGTAAAGAAAATATCTACAATGACAAATGGTGCAACAGAGGACTCGGCGCCGGCATCGCTCAATCTATAATGCTTCCAGAAGACACTGCTAAATCTATCCAAAAAATAAACTCACTCTGCCGTCAAAAATCCGAGTGCGCCTCCGCTTACGGCATGACCTTAGTTATGACAACACGTTCCGAAGAAAACTCTCTAAAAACCTGCTCCCTTCTCTCCCCTGAATTAGTCGCGCCTTGTACCGAGGCCGCTAAAACCCAAGCCATCGCACAATCAGGACAAGGCGGATTTGCTCTAGATGCAGAAAAATCCTCCACAACTAGGTAAATAACAAAAGTAAATAAGTAACCAGACCAATTAACTCGGTTAAAGTATTTATAAATACTTGCTAAATACTTAGATAGAGTATTATCATATTATGGGACTAAACAAAATAGATAACCAAACCACCTTCAAAGAAAATAGATATAGAGGTAAAGAAAACAAGATTTTCTCTCTTATTGCAAACCCAGTATTATTAAGCAAGAATTTAGTAACCATTCAAAAGGCAAATATACATGAATAACCTATCTTTGAAACAATTATTTACTCCCAAACAATTAACCAAACCAACGCAATCAAAGCGTCTAGAGACCTCCCGACTTTTCCACCGTTTTGGCTTCGGACCCCGGCCAGGAGAGTATGCTCAGGCATTAAAAAACGGATATATTCCCACCCGAAATAAACTACTTACTCCCCTTAACATTGATTTAGGAGCTAGTAAAGTGACAGATCCCGTAATTACCGACCTTGGAAAACGTCCAGAACCAAATACCGCCGAGGTAGTCCCCTTTGCTGTCGCGATGCGCTCTCAAAGCCAAGCCCTTACTCTCTGGTGGTTAGATAAAATGACCTTGAGCGATCATGGATTAACTGAAAAGATGACCTGGTTTTGGCATGGTCACTGGGCAACTTCCATCCAAAAACTCAACTACCCCCTTCCTATGTATAATCAAAATAAAACCTTCCGCACCCACGCCCTTGGTAATTTCAAGAATATGACTAAGGCAATGCTACAAGATGGTGCTCTCCAATTTTGGCTAGATGGTCAGGAAAATACCTTAAAAGCCCCTAATGAAAACCTTGGGCGAGAACTCATGGAACTCTTTACTCTTGGAGTAAACCGCTACAGCGAAGATGATGTTAAAGCCATCGCCCGTTCATTAACCGGTTATCAAGTAGTAAGAAGCAACGGTACGGTAACGATTAAAGAAAGCCGCCGCGATACCAACCCTGTGACCTTACTAGGCAAAACCACCGTATTTAATGGAGATACCTTATCTGAATTTCTTGTGGAGCAAAATAACTGCGCCCTCTTTATTGCAGAGCGTCTCTGGTACCGATTTATCTCAAGTACAGAACCTATGCCTTTAAACTTCGTTGCAAAAAACGCCTTCTCTAATCGAGACATCCTCGCTACTGTAACAGCTATAGCTAGCGATTCTGCTATGAGTAACCCCAAATACGCCATGGTTAAATCCCCAGTTGAATGGTTTGTTTCCACCTGTCGCGCCCTTGAACTAACCCCCTCTCTTTTAAAAACCCCTAATAAGATAATCAACTACTTAGATAAATTAGGACAAGTTCCTTTCTCTCCTCCCAATGTTAGCGGTTGGCCAGCCGGTGAAGCCTGGCTCTCCTCCGCCACCGCTCAATACCGTATAACCTTTGCTACCTGGTTAATAAAGCAAAGTGATCTCAAAGCACTGAAGCAAATCCCTAAAGAAAAATGGGTAGAACAATCCGCCGATTGGCTTGGGATCTCTAAATGGAGTCCCCGCACCATCTTAGCTCTTCAAACCTCTCTAAATGATGCCGAAAACTTCGCTCTATTAGCACTTTGCAGCCCTGAGTATGTGGTGAACGCATGAACAAAAACCCCTTAACCAATCCTTCCCAATTAGGTATGAAAGAGTGTACCCGTAGACAATTTTTAAAATACACCACTGGTGCTGTTGCAATCGGCGCCACCGCCAACTTTTTAACCTTTGATCAAATCGCTCAAGCCGCCCTTAACAACCCACTTCCTTCCAATACCCCTATCTTAGTTATTGTAACCTTATATGGAGGTAATGATGGGTTAAATACTGTAATACCTTATAAAGATCCTGTATACTTCTCCTCTCGCCCCGATATCTCCTATAAACCAGAAACTCTCTTACCTTTAGATGCGGAGTTAGCCTTAAACCCATCTATGACTGGAATTAAATCTCTCTGGGACCAACAAAAAGTAGCAATCATCCGAGGTGTAGGTTATCCAAAGCCTGACCGCTCCCACTTCTCCTCTATGGCGAAGTGGCAAACAGCCTCCCCTGATAAAAATATCAACACCGGATGGTTAGGTCGTTGGTTAGATACTCAACCCATTGACCCTATGCTCGCGATCTCTTTAGGATCAGTTCTTCCCCCTATGTTAACCGGTAATAAGATCTCTGGCTCTGCACTACCTCTAGGTGGATTACTCATCCCTAAAGGAAACTTAGCCTCTCAGTGTATCAAGCTATCAAAAGTAGACCGAACCGATTCAAAACTAATGGCGAGCGCCGCCACCTCCATGCGCAATCTTTTCTCCGTCTCTTCCTCTATAACCCCTATCTTAAAAGCCCCAGCTCCAATGGCTATAGATCTCCCAACCATCAATGGTGGAAACGCTGGTGGAGATAATAACTTATCCCAACAACTAGATGTAGTAGCTAAACTAATCGACGCCGGCTCTGCGACAAAAATCTGGTCAGTTTCTTTAGGAGGCTTTGATACCCATGCAAATGAAGCTAATGCTCAAGCCACCCTTCTCGGTGTTGTCTCCTCCTCCTTAACTCGCTTTATGAGCCAACTGAACTCTACTACCAGGGCAAAAGATGTAACTATAATGATCTACAGCGAGTTCGGTCGCCGCGTAAAAGGTAACGCTTCAGAAGGAACCGACCATGGCTCTTCAGGTCCGATGTTTATCATTGGCGATCAAATAAAGGGCGGATTCTATGGAGACCAGCCTTCTCTATCAAAACTTATCGATGGTGATCTCGCCGTGACTACTGACTTCAGAGATGTTTACGCTACTATTATAGAGTCCATCTTAAAATCCCCACCGGAAAGAACTCTCGGTAAATGGAGCGGCCGTGTGAATTTCCTTAAACCTTAAAAATAATCCAACCTTCCTCGACCTTTTTACTTATAATACATAAAAAAACTCTTTATCTACTATCTCTTAATCAAAGTATCAGTTGCTATATATAGCCCAGTTAAAAAAATACTATCCCGGGCCTCAAATAAAACCCCACCCTGATCAATATACTCAAGAGAATCTACATATAAAGACATCCAATTACTATATCTTTTAGCAAAACATGCTTTTCCGAGCTCCCACTCCACTGCGCTTTCAGAAATTAACTTATCAAATGAACAAACCACCACCCCTGAGCCATCTAACATAGATGAGCTATCTAAATCCTCCACTAAATCCCAAACCCCATCTTCATCAAAATCTATTCGCAACCCCGCATCAATAGAAGTATCTGAGTAGTTACGTTGTATAACTGTCTTAAGATATAACCTTTGGTCAACCCGAGAAGTCATCCCTTCACTAAACAAGATATCGCCGCCAACTCTACCTCCTAAGGAGTTTTTTGCATCCCCTTTTAGATCCATTGCATTAAATCTATAAATACCGTTATACTCAAACTCTCCTAATCTGTTTAAAGCGCTCTTTATCCAAAAGTTATATGCACTAACTTTCATATAAACCGAGGGAATCTTCGCATTACAATCCTCAGCCCCAAACGATGTGATTCCAAGTAGCACCACTTTATTGTTTACAAAACTAATTAATGGTCCTCCAGAATCCCCGCTACATGCACGACTGTAAACCCTCTCTTTTTTATTATACTTACCCACCGCTAAGTGGATAGAACTATTAAATGAATTGTACTGCTTTCCAGCACTTTTTGAGTAATCAAAAACTAGACTCCTTCGCACCTCATCTGGGCTCTCCCCATTTTGATCTAAACCATAACCATAGATATACATCTTTGATTTAATTAATAAATCAAGACTTTTCTTATCCGCTATCTCTACTAACCGTGCCTTCTCTATCGGTAGATCTAGTACCAATAGCGCTATATCATTTAAGCCAATCTTGCTCTTACTTCTACTGAAACGTTCATGTTTCACAATCCCCATGCTCTGATATAATCCCGCCTGACTTACCTTATCTCCAGGGCTACTTACCAGTATCTGTTCCGCGGTATACCCATCCACGCAATGCGCCGCAGTAATAACAACTTGCCTTTGATAAAGTACCCCCGTACACATAGGTTTTGAGGCAGTAAACTGCCCAGGATTTTCATTAAGATAAATTCCAACCACAAAATCCGCTTCTGCTTTAGTAGAAACCTCATCAGGATAAGTAATTGCCTGCGCCATTGTACTTTGTAGAAAAATTAGCAGAAAAATTATCCCCGAGGTGATCTTAAACTGCATACCAACTATAGTTCATTTACCAACGACCAATAGCACTGGTTAGAAGTAGTATACATACCATTAAAAACACTATATCTTAATTATAACTTTTAATTAAACCTATAATACAAAGTTCTAGTACAGTAAGAAATATGTTAGCACTAAAACCTTTACTGCTTAAGTTTACCCCTATGCTTATCCTCTCACTCTCCCTTACAAGTTGTGCCGACTTAACCAAAACCTTAACTAGAAGCGATGTTACCGCGGCAGAGTTAAAATCTACTTTACTTACCCCATCGGACTTCCCGGGATATCAAATAATCCAAACCTCTGCCGCTAACTCATCTGCAGAAAAAATAATCGGAGATGAGCTCAACGATAAGATATGTGATGCCAATAGCACCCTCTACAGTCCCTTAATGGTAAATGAAGAAAGTACTATTACTTTAATCAACGCCGCAGAGCCAGTTTGTCTTGGGAAAGATGAGGCTAAAGCAGCGACTATAGAAAACTTTAACGAACTACTCTATGTTAGAGAAAATATGCTCAACTCAAGCATCGCGGAACAAGGCGGAGGAGTTAAAAATATTAAAACCAAACTTTTAGAATACTCCGCCTTTGGTGAAGACTCTTTAACCTATCAAACTACCGCAGAGATAACCTTTGAAGATAGCCCTATTCCCTATAAGTCTATCACTGTAGTTCTCTTTAGCGACCAAGCTGCAGTATCAATCATCTTGGAATCCTACACCGAATCTTTCCCTGAAGATATCTTGACCGAGGCGGTAACTCTTAGTAAAAGCCGTTTATCTTTGTTAAAGTAGCTCAACAATAAACCATTTCACCACATGACTTTTCTCTAGAAAAAAGCACAGTATCTTCTATGAACTCTCCAGTAGAAGAAAACTCTCCTTCGAACCAAGTAAAAGACTCCACCTTTAACTCCAAAGAAACCCACCCCACCTCAAATAAAAACACCTTCGACCCAGCAACCATTGAGTCCATCAAAAGATTTGCCCAAATCGCCAGCATCCCTCTTAAAGCCGGTGTAAGGTCCGCCACTGCAGCTGTTACCGGAACCCTTAACAACGATCATGAACAAAGGCGCGGGGATAATCAACTAAAAAACGCCGAAGCCTTATTTAACGTTCTAGGTACCTTAAGGGGCGGCGCGGCTAAAATTGGTCAAGCTCTCAGCGTCTTTGAACCCGCGATTCCTCAACACCTCATCGCTCCCTACCGAGAATCCTTAACTAAATTACAGGAACAACTCCCACCTCTACCTTTCCAATCCTTAAAATCCTCTCTTAAAAATTTCCCCGAAGAAGTGGTAATCGATCCTAACCCCGTCGCTTCTGCCTCGCTAGGTCAAGTCCACCGTGCCATCTGGCTCGACGGCACCGAGGTGGCTGTAAAAATTCAGTACCCTGGTATAGAAAAGATGGTTAGAGCAGATGCTATGCAAATACGGTTTTTAGGGCCTATCTTAGAGCTTCTCTTCCCAGGCTCAAGAGCTATGAGTGTAGTGGAAGAACATGTCAGACATCTTCAAAAAGAGTTAGATTATGAATTAGAAGCCCGAAATCAACGTAGATTCGCCCGCTTCTGGGCCCATAGCGAAGAGATCAATATTCCTGGGGTAATCTGGGTCTCTCCCACCGTTTTAGTAACCAAATGGAGTAATGATCTGCCGCTCAGGGAAATAATCAACTCAAGCAATGAATCCCCACTTCACTCTCTTCGCTCCTCAGCCGGTAAATTACTATTAAAATTTACCCTTTCTAATCCCAGCGGCCTTGGTTTAGTCCATGGTGACCCTCACCCTGGGAATTTCCGCCTCTCTGCCGATGGAAAAAGATTAACCGTTTTAGACTTTGGTGCTATCGGGGAAGATGATGGCTTTACCGATCTCTTTGCCAGAGCCGCCCTCGCCCTCAACAGCCAAGATCCAGAATGTATTAAAGATGCTCACCAAAGATGGCTTCGTAAAGGCTGGTTAGATCCCAAAGTTACCCAAGCTGACTTTGAAAAACTCCTCTCAACCGATGAAAACCCTTTAATTAATGAGCAATTCTCCTTCTCCCGTGATTGGATGAACACCCAAGCCTCTAAATGGTGGACACCTTCAGCAGGTTTAGAGGCAATTTCGCAAGTAAAAATGCCCCCTGGAGCGCTAATGGAACATAGAGCTTTAACCGGCGTTCTCGCGCTCTGCTGTCAATTAGAATCCACTCTACCTCTTCGTTCCATGCTCCAAGAACTCGCCTTAGACCCTGAACTATAAAACCCTGATATAAATCAATACTATGTCCGCCAATCAATAGCAGCTTTACTACTATCTAAAAGTAATTTATTGCATTTAGAAAATGGCTTACTTCCCAAAAATGATCTCCTAGCACTAAGCGGACTTGGATGAGAGGAGGTAATAGTATTAAATGGATTAAAATAAGGCGAAAATTCCGAAGCTTTCTCTCCCCATAAAATAGCTACCGGATTATTAACTGCAACAATTTTAACAATCTCATTCGTAATCTTCTGCCAACCGATCAAAGCGTGACTCAAAGGCTTCCCGGGAGTTACCGTTAGAATCCTATTAAGTAGTAAAACCCCCTGCTCGGACCAAGGAGTTAGATCCCCAGATGTATTAGTTACTCCTGTATCCAAATGAAGTTCTTTAAAAATATTTCTCAAAGAAGGAGGTAGAACCTTTACCGATTTAGGAACAGAAAATGCCAAGCCAGTTGCATATGAAGATGGATAAGGATCTTGCCCTATGATCACTACCTTAACCTCTTCTAAAGGTAAATTCAGTGCTTTAAATATTAAATCAAAACTCGGCAAATAACTATTGCTTATTAAATAAGATTCGATCTGACTTATATCATGATATAGATGCTTTAAGCGCCCTCTCCAGGGTTCGGCAATAGCGTTAAACAATAAACTCAAAAAAATATACCTCCATTCTCTTCTAATAATACAATAAAAATATCTTTAAATCTATCTCAAGATATATAACCATATAAAAATTGTCTGGAATTATAACCCTAAACCAAATATTATAGCCGACTCACAGAAAACTGTATTAAAAGCGTAATTAATCAAATTACTTCAAAAGAGCAACACTATCTAAAACCATACCTTGTAGCAATTCTTTATCTACCATCCAATCATTTGGAACGGAAAAAGTTTTCTTGGTGACTTTATAATCTTTCAATAAGGGCCGGTACTTATCCAACACCCCCACGTTCCAGGGAGCAATTGTAATAAAGTTATTTGCAACCGAAACCCCTAAGATATACTCCCCTTTAAACTTAAGCATCGGTTGGTTCCAGGCGATAACTTTTTCCAAATTAGGGAATTTGCTTAATATACTCGAAAAAATCAACTTTAAAGTTTTTACCTGTAATGGGTCTATTGATTGATAATACTCTGGGAAAGAAGCGTACCTTTGAGTTGAAGTTGAACCTTTAAAATACATAACTACCGTATTTGCATGCGCAGCAGAAAAACCAAAATTTTCCATTAAATAAGCCGATAAAACCTTATACTCAAAAGTATCCAAATTCGTTAGGAGTTTAAACCAGTACTCCATCTCCTCGCCGTAACGCTTCTCAATTACCGGAAAACTACTCTTTCTTAACATAGATACTACCTCTTTAAGCTCTACCAGCCCTAGCGATCTTACGCAAAGTAGTTGGATGCATTAACTTAGCTAACGCCTTACTCTCGACCTGGCGAACCGCCTCACGACTCAAACCTAACATATCTCCAATCGCGCTTAAGCGCTGCTCTGGTTCACAATCTAATCCAAATCTTCTAGCTAAAACAAACAACTCTCTTCTATCAAGGCAACTTAAGCCAAAAGCCTCCAACGCCTCAACCTCTAACTTCGAAACCACCGAATCGCTAAGATCAATATCTGAAGAGATAATCATATCCCCTACCGTAGCATCCCCTTCATCTCCCACTGGAGCGTGAATGGAATCCAACTTCGGCGCATTCAGTACTCGATCTGCTTGTTTTAAAGTAACTCCCGCCTTAATCGCCACCGCTTCTAAAGTGGGATGGAAATCCTCTTTACCACTTTCCACTATCAACTCTTTCTGCGCTCTCAAAATATCAGGTCGTTTCTCAAAATCCCCTGGGTTCATATTCTCATAATCAGCATCTCGTACCGCTCTTAATACCTCACGCTGGATAGGTTTGTAAGCCCAGTGACCAAATCTTCCCTGATCAACCCTAAAGCTATCAATCGCCCTCATTAAACCAACCGAACCCGCCGACATAAAATCCTCAGAATCCTCATAACTTGTATTTGATGTAAACTTCTTAACATATGATCTAACCAAGCCCTTGTTGAACTCAAAGATATCCCAAGTTACAGTCTCTAAATCTAAGTTTAACCTTCTTCTTCTATCTCTAAGTGCGTTAGGTAATCTACCTTTACGATCATCTTCCACCTGTTGTATCTCATCTAACTCAGCTTTCAACTCATCTCTATAACGAAATAGCTCAGTATTTTTCATATGAAAAGCGGTCTGCATATCTACCCCGGTCGCTTTCATTAATCGCTCTGCCCGCCCACCATCAAAACCGTCAAAACTCGCAAAGACATCGATTTCAATCGCACTTTCAATATCATCTAAATCAATTAAATCAATCTCTTCAACTAAATCATTATCATCACTAGAGATAAAAGCATTATCTAACTCAATCTCTTCCTCAGGTAAAATAACCGCTTTTCTACCCCGTCCCTTTTTGACAATGAGATTTTGCTCTTTCCCAACATTTTTATCCTCAACTAAACTCGTTACTAAACTTTTATTTACTTTAGTAACCACCTTCTTTACTGAATCAACAGCTTTCTTAGAGGTTTTAACCTGATCCACCTTGACAGCATTAACTTTAGAACGCGGCACCCGACTTCCTAAAACAGCTTTCGCTGCAGACCCTTTCTTACCACTGGTATTATCTACTTTACTTATTTTAGGCAAAACTTCCCCCTGGTTATACAAACAATAGTGCTAGTATAGTACCGTGGTGTCACTCTAAAAAAAGTATCTATTGAAAAAATAAAAGTAAATTCAGTGTAAATTAACTAGCATCAACACTTATCAGAAACATATATCTAAAAATAAGTGAAAGAAAGATCAAGTAATGATTGTTTGATTTGTAATCACCTTAATAGTATAAAGCATATAAACGAAAGGAGCTCGGGTGAAACCGGCAGAATACATCGCAAAATTAGTTGCTTTAGGTATAGATTCAAAACCGTTCGAAACCGAAAGAACATGGTATCGCAAAGGTACTCGAGGTTTGCTCCATGGTTCCTTAACCTGTTGGAAAGCACCTTCAAAGTACTCAGCCACAGAGGTAAAAATCTCCGCCTTAAAAATTGGCAAAAACACTTGCAATGAATGCTTTGAAAAAGGCCTTGATACCGATCAAGTTGTATACACCTACGGAAAGAACTACCTAGATGTATACAAGTCACTTCAAATGTTACAAAGAGAACAAGAAAATAACGATAACGCTACCTTAGCCATGTCTCAGCTTAATGAACTAGCCCGTATAGAAAAAAGATTGCAATCTTTAGAAAAACGAGATATTTCCCAGCATGAACCTCTAGCTAAAAATATACAAAAGCTCATCGAACAATATAAAATAGTATTAAAAGAAAAAAGTCAAGGTGCTCAAGAGGAAATTCTGCGCACCGTAGCCAACGATATCTTATCACGAAATGAACTTTATCATGGTAAGGAAGTTGATCAACTTGGATATTTCAAATCTCACTCCGTAGCTAACGTACTAAGTAGTACTTGGAAAAAAACCTGGGTTAAGACCAACTCTTATCAGGATTCTCGTGAGAAAACTATGGAAGATCTCCAACAAATTGCTAAACTTGAATCCACCTCTCAATTAAGTGAAATCCCTTTAACCCCTTTATTAGATAAAGAGGATCTTGGAACTTATAATGAAAGAGTATGGCGTGCATTTATCAAAGAAAATACCTCCTTAATCATCTCCCGTTGGGAAGTCATTATGGACAATATCTTAAAAGATAAATCTATGAGATTAGTTGTTTTGAAAAAAATCAGTAGCGAATCCGTTACTGGTATTTTCTCGGCTCTCATCTCAGCCTATAAAGTCGCAGAGAACGCAACTCAAACTGAGTACGCTCTCATAGTACCCGCTCCTGTAGCCTTATGGCTTCAGCAAAGAGTCGGCGCCTATGATTACGAAACCTCAGTAGGTGGCTATCAAGCCCGTATCGAGTATACGGCTACTGAAATTCCATCTCCTAGCGAGATTGAAACTGCACTCTCACTATGGGATCTAAAACAATCAGGCCCTCATAGTACCTTCGAAAATTCTCTTGCCACAGCAAAAAGAATTTAAATCAGAAAAGCCGGGGATTCCCCGGCTTTTCTTTTTTGCTATCTTCCCCCAAATCTACTCCCAGGAATTAATTGCATCTTCAAAAATCGATCTTCCGCTTCTACCAGTAGTTTTCTTTCTCCCTCCCGTTTCCCCGAAAATCGCATCTTGTAAATCCGCCTTATTCTCCACCATCTTCAAAATACCTTCCTCTAAAGTACCCCTTAAAGTCATATTAATAACGCGATAACCACTAGCAGTACCGTCAATTCTATGAATACGATTAGAGCGCTGCTCCAATCGCGAAGAGGTCCAAGGAACATCCAAATTAACCAATGTTGAACAAAACTTACCTAAGTTCAAACCCTCCGCCCCCGCATCTGTACTAACAAAAACCGTCGGGGCTAAGTTATCCTCGCTACCTAGAGAAGTGAAAGCTAATACCGCCTCATCGCGTATCTTTCTACTAATCGCTCCTGTATATAAAACATATCTAACCCCATCTTCTCTCAACCGATCCGCAATCAAATTAGCCATCTTCTCTGAAAAAGTAAATACTACCACTCTTTCACCAACAGCTTGCAAGTCATTTGCTAGCAATCTAAACTCATCTAGCTTAGGTCCATCAATATCTGGAACCAAGCCTGATTCACAAAGCGCCTGCGCAGATGGAGAGTTTGACTCTACTACTAATCTCGGAGAGGAACACATTAAACGTAACATTCCCACCGCCGTCATCTCCGCCCCGCTTTCAATCTCACTCCAATCCACTCCCTCCGCGGCCCCCATTTCACCAGCAGCTTTTTCTAACCTAGCTCGTTTAATCTCATCTCTCGCCTCTCTATGAGCTCGACGTAACGCCGCGGCATAAGCGGCATCAGGGTCAATAGGTTGATGTTGTACAATCAAAGGTGGTAAAAATGGAGCCACTTCAGCTTTAGTATGACGCACATAATGGCACCTTGATCTCTCTCGCAGCTCTCCTAGATTTCTTGCTCCCTCAAATCCCCCAAACCTACCTGGGTACTGATAGCGATTGAAAAAATCCATCACATTCCCTAACGATCCCGGAACAGCGAACCCTGATAAAACCGAGTACCATTCCCCGGGCTCATTCTCCACGGGAGTACCCGTTAAAGCCAGCCTTCGATCCGCCTTCAAAGCTAGGTGCCTTAAAGCTTTAGTACGTTTAGCTGTAGGGGACTTTACTCTATGACACTCATCAGCTACCAAGTAACTGCCAGCAATCAACGGTGATAAACTTTTACTATCGGTATGTAAAACATCGTAATGGACAATTAACCATCTCGCGCTCTCAGCTTCTTTATACAACGCGTTTCTTTTCTTTAAATCCCCTTCAATTATAACAATATCCTCGCACCCAGTAAATCTACGAATCTCACTAGCCCACTGAGTACGGACAGACCCGGGTACCACGATAACGCTACGCTGTACCGCACCTCGGTTAACCATAACCTCGTAACAAGCCGCTATCGCAGTAGCTGTCTTTCCTAACCCTGGGGAGTCAAATACTCCTAGCCCGCTACGCTCCACCGCCACCGCTACATTTTTTCTCTGATACTCAAACAAATCTATCGCCAATCCATCTGGTTGTAAACCATCCCCCGCTCTCGCCATCTCACCTCTATAAACCTCTTCGGAGAAATCATCGCTAAACTCTACATCCACCCCTTTATCCTTCCACCGAGAAACAACATCTCTAGCAGGAAAATGTACATTAAAAGCCTCACTCGCTCTCGGGTCTTCAGCTCGAACCACAAACTTTCCATTTCTACCATCAAAACTCACCACTACATCCGCCGGTGTTAGTAATTTTAAAGGATCGTCAATAATACCTCTTGTGACCATCTCAGCTAGTGCCACCGAAGCTGTGGGTGGGTAGCTCATGCAACCGCTAGCTTTCTCCCACTGCGCTCCCGGAATACTACGTAACTTGGCAAATAAACTTTCATCTCTCTTAGCAGAATGAACTAGATAGGGTCTTCTTAAACTTCCCGGGCGAACAATTGCTGACTTTGCATCATAAAGTATCTCGCCCTCTTCAATTAAATCATCCACTGAGATATCGGTAAGACCTTCATTAAAAAGTTTTCTTAAATCCTCCACGCTTTGAGAACAAACCTGACTACTCCAACTTTTGCTCTCCCCGTCAAACTTTGCAAAAGGAAGCATCTTTACCTTCTCTACGATATTTGCATCATAGGAAAAAGATAAACGAAACTGCGAACCCTCTCTAGTAAGGTATATCTTTCTACTAGAAACCTTTCCCCATTCACTACTCATAAAAACACCTCACCCTTACATAGTTACCTTAATTCGTTATATGTCACAAAGAAATTGCAACAAAACAATAACCTAAAATCAGAAACTACAGAAACTAATTTTAGCCAAAATAGGAAAAAACCATATAGTATAACTATGTCTATGAAACAAAAATTTGTAATTACAATCTCAATTTTGTTTATAGTACTGATTACTCAAACCACCTTACTTTGCGGTTCGATTCTACTAAATGCTAAAAGTGAAACCACTAAACTTCTTCAACTTGACCCCGACCGCGCCGGGAAGATATTAGCCAATAATGGCGAAACCATCGCCTATATTAGAGGAAATGAATTCAGACTAAACCTGCTTTCCAAAGATATCCCAGATACCGTGAAACTCACTCTCTTGGCCGTTGAAGATAAACGTTTTTATGAGCATAACGGAGTTGATCTGAAAGCAACCTTAAGAGCCGCCTACGCTACCTTAACATCAAAAAACACCCAAGGGGGCTCTACTTTAACACAGCAATTAGTGAAAAATCTTCGGTTGTCTAACGCCTTAAGCGAAAAAGATATTGGAATAGCCCGCGCTAAAAACTTAGGAAGAAAAGTTACTGAAGCAGCAACCTCTCTCGAAATCGAGAAACAACTAACTAAGGATCAAATCATACTTAAGTATCTCGATACCAGTTACTTTGGAAATGGCGCCTGGGGTTTAGCCGCTGCCTCACAGAGATACTTTAGCAAAACCCCTATAGAGTTAAATTGGCAAGAAGCTGCCACCTTAGTAGCACTTCTAAAATCCCCCACCCTTTACGATCCCTTAAAAAACCCCAATGACTCTAAAAAAAGAAGAAACCTTATGCTTGATCTTGTGCAAAAAGCCTACCCTAACTCCTTGTCTCCTTGGGCTCTTAGCATCTACAAAGCTACCCCAACGACCCTAAAACTCACCCCAGTACCTACGGGCTGCAAAGACTCAAACTACCCCGTGCTTTGCAACTGGATCACCAAAAAACTAATGAACGACCCTGCTCTGGGTAAAACCGAGGCGGAAAGAAAAAGAGTTCTCTACAGCTCAGGTTTAGTAATCCAAACCACACTAGATCCGAAACTTCAAGATAAAACCGAGAAAACTCTAAAAGAAATTCCTCTCTCTAAAACCCAAGGCACCGCCGTTGCTTTAATAGAACCCGGTACAGGGAAGATTCTTGCTATGGCACAAAATACCCAAAAACCTTTAGAGGTTAACCTTGCTGATCCTATAGGTAATGGTGGCACTGGAAGACAAGCTGGCTCCACCTATAAACTCTTTACCTTAATCGCTGCCTTAGAAAGTGGTAAAAACTTAGATACAACCGGTTACTACTCCCCGGGCTGTCACAGATCAACTATCTTCAATAACCCGGTTAAAAGAAACTGTTTCTCTAATACCGAGCCCTCCGCCTCAGGCTGGTATAGTTTAAAAACCGCCACCGCTTATAGCGTAAATACCTTCTTCATAAAATTAGGAGAAGAAATCGGTCTGCCCACTATTATTGAAACCGCATCCCGACTAGGTGTTCCCCCTAAAACTAAAGTAGGACCTAAAGATGGCTCAGTAATCCTAGGATCTTTGGAAGTTTCTCCTCTTCAAATGGCTGCTGCTTATGCCACAATCGCCTCCGGCGGTACCTACTGTGAACCCTGGATTGTGAAAACTGTATATCTTAAAGAAACCCTACTGCTCGATCAAAAACCCAAATGCACAAAAGTATTATCAGAATCAACCGCAATCTTAACCTCTAGAGCTCTTACCGCTGCCACAACCTACGGTACGGGAACTCGCGCCAACATCGGAAAGATCCCCGTGGCTGGTAAAACCGGAACCACTAACAACTCCGCCGATCTCTGGTTCGATGGCTACAACCAAATAACCGCTCTATCTCTCTGGGTTGGAGATATTAGAGGCGCAAAGTACTCCGTAAATGGAATAAATGGACAAAACCCTGCCTATGGTGGACGAGTCGCCGCTCCTATCGCTGGTAAGATCCTCTCTTTAGTGTATGATCAACACCTTGAAAATGAAAAGTCGATAAATCTACAAAAAATCCCCGAGATACCAAACAATATAAAAAACAACACTAACCTGAGCAAAGCTTTTTTGACCCAACAAAACTTAATCGTAAGACTAACCCCCCAGCTGAATAAAGGTACCACCTTCCCTAAAGCAGGTCTTCCCGCCCCTTCTGATTCAGTAATCTTCCTCGGTATTAACCCTTAAACCTCTTCCTATAAACCCCCTACTATCACAGCAATAAATCCTCTGCCCTTGATAATAATAAGTATGAAAGATCCTTATAAACTATTAGGCCTCCACGCCTCAGCCAGTTCGGCAGAGATTAAAACCGCCTGGAAACAATCAGTTTTAAAGCATCATCCCGATAAAGGTGGCGACTCCACGACCTTTATCGCTGTTAACAAAGCCTACGAGGAGATTCTTGCCCAAAAGCAAAATAACTCTGAAACCTATAATTATCATAATTGGTCCCCAAAAACTAGCCCCTTGAAAGATGCAACTTCCTCCCCTGCGAAAACTAAAACCCCTAAATTATTCACCTTAATAATCTCTATTTTAGCATTTGCTCTCCCGATACTTTCAACACTTCTCTCTACACCAGGATATTTACTTACCAAAACCCCTCCACCTGTCTTATCTGTAAACTCCTTAAAAGATGTACTGAGTATGACTCTACCTTTTATTTTAATAACTTTAATTCTTCGAAACAAGTTATATAAATATTATATCAAATACCCAAAATCAAGTAAACTATCTTTTCTTGTGTTAATAGCCCTTCAGCCATTAGACCCACTAATATTTACTAATCAGCCAATTCTAATGCTTTACAACATCATAATAATTACCTCCGTACTCCTAGCGTACTACTTGTTCAAAGCCAGAACTAAGACACAGTAATAAGCATGTTACCTTTAGAAGAGCACCTCTATCTACCTAAAGATCCTAAACCGGTCAATAAAGATAAAGTCCAGCAACTTTTAAAGAAAGAAAAAGAGTATTATCTTACAAAGACTAAGAAATCAAAAGAAAACTTCAAAACCTCAACAAAAACCCTACCCTTAGGTGTGCCCTCTACTTTTCAGTACTGGGATCCATACCCTATCGCCGTAAAAAACGCAAAGGGTGCTTATCTTACCGATTTAGATGGGGAAAGTTACTTAGATCTCTCTATGGGTTTCGGTGCTTTACAAATAGGCCATACCCATCCGGAATTAATAGAAAGCATAAAATCAGTTTTAGAAGATGGGTTGCTCTACGTTTCACCTTCAGCTCTTGCCTCTAAAGCAGCTCAAGTAATCACCGAAAGATTCAAAATAGATCAGGTTCGGTTTACCAACTCCGGCACAGAGTCCATCATGTACGCTATCCGCACCGCTAAAGTTTTCACTCAAAGAGATGGGCTATTGAAGATTGAAGGGGGTTACCATGGAGGCTTTGATCCCTCAATGGTGAGTGCTAAACCCAACTTAGAAGAAGCAGGCGCACCTGACTGTATTAAACCGGTAGTAGCTAAAGGAACCACCCCGGGGGATGTTACCCCTATCCCTTACAATGACCTAAAGTACCTCTCTCAAGTATTAGAACTTGATCCAACTAGATATGCTGCTTTGCTTATCGAGCCCATTATGGAAAATATAGGTATTGTCCTTCCTGATGAAAACTACCTCACTGAACTTCATATGCTACTTAAAAGATACGGAGTACTATTAATAATTGATGAGATTAAAACTGGTTATACCGCCGGCCCTCAAGGAGCCAGCGCTCTCTACGGAGTTACTCCCGACCTAATCACCCTCGCAAAATCCATCGGAGGTGGAGTCACAGTAGGAGCCTTCGGCGGTAAAAAAGAAATTATGGAAAAAATCACCTCCAACCAAGCCTCTCATTATGGCACCTATAACGGAAACACCCTTGCCATGCAAGCAGTAATTACCGTAGATGCTATTTTAACCCCAGAGATTCTTGAACAGGCGAGGCAACGCAATATTAGAACCTTGTTTCAGATCAACGCCCTCATCGAAAACTACCAACTCCCAACGCACACCGTGGGCTTTGGCTCAAAAGGTTCCGTAGTTTGGAGCCCATTGCGAGTTAGAAACTACCGTGATTACAAGGGAATTGACTTCGAACTAGCCGAGCTAAACTGGCTCTGGAATATAAATAGAAATATCATTACCCCTCCCGGGTTAGATGAACAATGGTTAGTTTCTATCTTACATACCGACCAGGATATGCAAAAATTAGTGGACTCCTTCCACTCCCTCGCCATCGAACTAAGATCCCACTAGATTTTTTTAATAAATAAAGCACAGTAAGTTATAATACAATAGGAGAAAACCCATGTCAAACCCAATACTGAACAAAGTTTCTGAATTTAAAGAAACTGACTCCCTAAACCAAGAAAAGGTCAGTGCAGAAAGTGTTGCTCAAAAAATCAGTATCTTAGGTACTATTACCTCCACTGCCGCCTTCATCGCATGGCAGTTAGCTAACCCAGCCTTGCTTCTCACCGGTTTATTAGCACTCCCCATTATTTTTATCACCGCTTTTAAACCTATAAAAGCACAATCTTTAGCTACTCCTTATGCGATACTTCAGGGGCTCTGTGTAGGTACCTTCGCTAAATTAAGCGATCAGCAATACCCAAAAGTTGCCTCCCAGGCACTTATCCTGACAAGTATAGTACTATTTTCTCTACTTTACTCCTACGTTAAACTAAATCTAAGACTCTCCACCCGCGCTAAAAATACTGTAAAAATAGCCACCGCAGCAGCGGCAATTTTTTATCTGATCTCTTTAGGACTTTGGGCTCTCAGAGCCGCTACCTCTATCGATATTACCCCACCACTATTATTTTCCAACTCACCATTAGGCATCCTCTTCACCTTCGCCTTAGCCGCCTTAGCCGCTTTTAACTTCCTTCTAGATTTTGATCGCATTGAACAAGCTATCGAACAAGGTCAATCCAAAGAGTACGAATGGGCTCTTTCTTTAGGCGTATTAGTTACCTTCATCTGGCTCTATATAGAAATTCTTCGCTTACTCTCCAAAATTAGATCCAATTAATTATACCGTGAAAAAGAAAGCATTAATACTCTCACTTGTTCTACTCGTGCCTCTACTACCACTTCCCGCAAAAGCTTCAAACTGCACCCCGACCTCACAAACCACCGATGGTCCCTTCTATACTAAAGCTACCACCCAACGCAAAATCAGTTCTAATCAATCCGGTTATAAAGTAATCTATAAACTGAAAATTCAAAATAAAAACTGTAAACCTATACCAAATTTAACAATCTCACTCTGGCAGGCTAACTCTCAAGGACAGTACTCTCTTGTAAAAAATTCATTACGTGGAAACCAACTCACCAACAAACAAGGCTTAGTAACTTTTGAAAGTATTTTCCCTGGTTGGTACCCTACCCGTGCTGCCCATCTACATGTTAAAATACTCTCTCAAGATCAAACCTTACTATCCACCCAACTATTTTTCCCTCAAGAGTTAGTGGATAAAATTTACCAAACCAA
>Ga0209550_10001706_pt1 | contig 21080 bp, 20 predicted proteins | sample LauGreSuBDMM15SN_2_FD_187567 | JGI IMG/M metagenome (GOLD analysis project Ga0209550, IMG submission 187567) | Freshwater lake microbial communities from Lake Michigan, USA - Su13.BD.MM15.SN (SPAdes) (version 5) | ecosystem: Environmental > Aquatic > Freshwater > Lake | place: Lake Michigan... | reverse complement strand
TCATGCGGGTCCCCTCACCCGCACACACAATTCAGTAATAATAAAACCTGTATGCAAGAGATTCATGAAATGCAAGTATTTTGCAAAAACTTGTATAGGAACGCCCTCGAAAGTAAAGATTTCAATAATAATTTTATTAAAAGTGTTTTAAATAGAGAATTTATAATTTTTTTTTCATGCTGATCGGGAAGTATTTTTTTAATACCCTTTATGAAAAGAAGTTTATCTTTCAAAATGAAGAACGTGATAAATAATATGGAGGCTAATCCCATTCCAAAACTACCCATTGTTTCAAGAATTGAATTTAAAAATGTTGTAATAAAATCCAAATTAAATTTGGACGCAAGATCTGTTCCTTGAATTAAATTATTAGAATCAACATTATGACTTTCTAAAAACACATAGATCTTATTAACTAATTGGACAAGGTTGCTTTCAATTTCAAGGGTATTTAACAAAGATAAATTTTCGCCTTGAGAAATCACGAGAGGAATAAATAACATTATAAAACCAATTAATATCGATAAAATGAGTATCATGGTGCAAATTACAGCTAATAAGTTTGAAAATCTAAGTTGTTTTTTTAAAAAATCAACTATCGGATTTGCTATTAGGGTTAGGACTAAAGAAACAATTAAATAAATAATGACAGTTTTGATTTGGTAAATAAAGAATAGAAGTAAAGCTATTAAAATAATTACCAATATGGCTCTTACAATACCGCTTGCAATTATTTTTGAATTTATCATTAATTATTTTTTAGAGAATGTCGAGTACTAAAAACTGACATTAGGTTATAAAAAATAAATGTACAATTTTTTTGTATTTATTTCTAATATACCATTTAATTTAGCATAGTAATTCTTAAATTTAAGACTTCGTTAGTTCTAATTTTTAATTAATTTAAAAACTATGAAAAACATTAAAATTATTCAGGAATTACACAATTTGGGAATTACAGGTTATCATGAAGTGGCATATAATCCTTCTTACGAAGAATTATACCAAGCAGAAGTGTCACATAAAAGAAAAGGCTTCGAAAAAGGAGCTTTAACTGATACTGGAGCCGTAGCCGTTAAAACAGGTGTTTTTACAGGTCGTTCCCCAAAAGACAGGTATATTGTTGAAGATGAAACCACTAGAGATACTATTTATTGGGATAAAAAAGTCAACTTCCCGACTACAATCGAAGTTTGGAATGATTTAAAAGCGTTGGTATTAAATCAACTTTCAGCATCACCAAAATTATATGTGGTAGACGCATTTTGTGGCACAAATGCTGACACAAGACTTAAAGTTCGTTTTGTGATGGAAGTGGCTTGGCAAGCACATTTTGTCACGAATATGTTTATCAGACCTTCTATATATGAATTAGAAAACTTTGGAGTACCTGATTTTATTGTAATGAATGGCTCTAAGGTTACCAATCCAGATTGGGCAGCACAAGGTTTGAACTCTGAAAACTTTGTATTGTTCAACCTTACCGAAAAAGTTCAAATAATTGGAGGAACTTGGTATGGAGGTGAAATGAAAAAAGGAATGTTCTCTATAATGAATTATTATTTACCATTAAAAGGTATGGCATCTATGCACTGTTCTGCAAACGTTGGAGAAAAAGGGGATGTGGCAGTATTCTTTGGTCTTTCAGGGACTGGGAAAACCACCTTATCCGCTGATCCAAAAAGATATTTAATTGGTGACGACGAACATGGATGGGATGACAATGGAGTCTTCAATTATGAAGGAGGTTGTTATGCCAAAGTAATTGACCTCAGTGAAAACAACGAACCGGATATTTGGAGGGCTATCAAAAGAGATGCATTATTGGAAAATGTAATTGTTGATGAGTATGGTGAAATCAATTATTATGATCATACCATCACTGAAAATTCTAGGGTTTCTTATCCAATATACCATATCAATAAAATTGTATTGCCATCAAAAGCAGGGCATGCCAATAAAATAATTTATCTTTCAGCTGATGCTTTCGGTGTGTTGCCTCCAGTTTCAATCTTAGATGAAGATCAAGCACAATATCATTTTCTTTGCGGCTACACTTCTAAATTAGCAGGAACCGAAAGAGGGGTAACTGAACCTGAACCTTCATTTTCTCCAGCATTTGGTGAAGCTTTCTTGACTTTGCATCCAACAAGATATTCACAAACTTTGATTGGAAAAATGAAAGAACATGGAGCAAAAGCCTATTTGGTAAACACAGGGTGGAATGGTACAGGAAAAAGAATTTCACTGAAAAATACCAGAGCAATCATCGATGCCATCATAAGCAGCGAAATCGACCAAGTGGAAACTAGGGATATTCCCTACTTGAATTTAACAATTCCAACGGTTTTAATAAATGTTAGCGACGGAATTCTTGATCCAAGAGATACGTATATTGATAAAACAGAATGGACACGTAAAGCCATGGATTTAGCTTCTCGATATATCAAAAACTTTGGGCAATATACCAACACTGAAGAGGGTAAACGTTTGGTTGGTGCAGGACCTTCTTTAGAAATGAATTCTGTTTATGATTAATAGTACTTCGCAATCTTGATTGTATAAAACATTTGTTTGCTGTTTTTTTGAGTTGAATTGCTATTTAAAAGTATTTTTGTATTGTTTTGAGATAAATTTAAATAAAAATAGTGTTGTAATTGTATTTTCTATTATATTTGCAGACGAATCAAAAGATTTTAAAATTAAAACGTTATGTTATCAATTCAATTGCATCACCATTATTTTCATTATTGCTCTCAAGCGATGTGTTAATGATGTGTATGTAAAAATCATATTTAAAAACCCGTTTGAGTATATCAAACGGGTTTTTTATTGCCTACAATGTTGTATTCAAACAAACGCTGTAAACAACAAAAATAAAAATAATTACTCATGAGTACTTTAAAAATTGCAATTCAAAAATCAGGACGTTTAAACGAAGAAAGCATTCAAATTCTAAAAGATTGTGGCATTTCAATTGATAATGGGAATGACCAACTTAAGGCTTTGGCTACTAATTATCCCTTAGAGGTTTTGTATTTAAGAAATTCGGACATTCCTCAATATTTAATTGATGGTGTTGTTGATATAGCCATTGTAGGGGATAATCTTTTGGTTGAAAAAGGAAAAAATATTAAGGTTATTCAAAAGTTAGGCTTCTCAAAATGCAAAGTATCTGTTGCTGTCCCTAAAACGTTTGACTATAAATCGATTCAAGATTTGAGCGGATTGCGTATTGCAACATCATACCCAAATACAGTAAATGACTATTTCAATTCTTTTGGATTGTCAGTTGATATTCACCAAATATCTGGCTCAGTAGAAATAGCACCAAATATTGGTCTTGCTGATGCTATCGTGGATATTGTTTCTAGCGGTAGTACTTTGTTTAAAAATAATTTGAAAGAAGTAGAGGTTATTTTCAAGAGTGAAGCGGTTTTAGCAGTCTCTCCAAAAGTAACTCCGGAAGTCCAAAAATTGATTGACACCCTTCAATTCAGAATTGAATCGGTTTTAAGAGCCCGGAAGTCAAAGTATATTTTGATGAATGTTCCTAACAACAAAATTGAATCTATTGGTAAAATCCTACCGGTTTTAAAAAGTCTTACCGTTATGCCGTTAGCTCAAGAAGGTTGGAGTAGCGTTCATTCTGTAATAGATAAAGACAGTTTTTGGGATGTTATAGATCAATTAAAAGAAGCTGGGGCCGAAGGAATTTTAGTTTGCCCAATTGAAAAAATGGTGCTGTAAAAATTAATTTTAAAATATGAATTTGAAATGCATAAAGCGGTGAAAAAATGAACAAAATATATAATCCTAAACCCGAAAGTTGGTCGGCACTTTTAAAAAGACCCACTCAAACTATCGATGATATTGAAGTAACCGTTAAGGAAATTTTCATGGAAGTTCAAATAAATGGTGACAAGGCTATTGCAAAATATACCTCGCTTTTTGATGGTGTTGAATTTGATAACGCGGCAGTTTCGAAATCAGAAATAGATGAAGCTGATTCAACTATTCCATCAGCTCTTAAAGGAGCCATTCAATTAGCGAAATCAAATATTGAAAAATTCCATTCGGCACAAAAAACAGCTAAAGTTGAAATTGAAACTATAGAAGGAGTCAATTGTTGGCAAGAAAAAAGACCCATCCAAAAAATTGGTTTGTATATTCCAGGAGGAACTGCCCCTTTGTTTTCGACTGTTTTAATGCTTGCTATTCCAGCTAAAATTGCTGGCTGCAAAGAAATAGTGCTTTGTTCTCCACCAGATAAAAAAGGAAATATCAATCCAGCTATTTTATACGCTGCTAATTTATGTGGTGTAACCAAAATATTGAAAGTTGGAGGAATCCAAGCCATTGCGGCAATGACTTTTGGAACAGAATTAATTCCTAAAGTGTTTAAAATTTTTGGTCCTGGAAATCAGTTTGTAACGGTGGCAAAACAATTAGCAACCCAGTTTGGTGTAGCTATCGATATGCCAGCCGGACCAAGCGAATTGTTGATTGTAGCCGATGAGACTGCTATTCCTGCTTTTATAGCTTCCGATTTATTAAGTCAGGCCGAACATGGATCAGATAGTCAAGTGATTTTGGTTTCTACTTCAAAAACTTTAATTGATGAAGTAGAAAAAGAAGTCCAGTCTCAAATGGAAGTTTTGCCAAGAAAAGCGATTGCCGAAAAAGCGATTGCTAATTCAAAGCTTATATTTTCCGAAAATGATGCAATTGCATTGGATTTAATCAATGAATATGGTCCTGAGCACTTCATTATTTGCAGTAAAAACGAAGATTTTTATGTTACTAATATCGAAAATGCTGGTTCTGTTTTTATTGGAAATTATACTCCAGAAAGCGCGGGAGATTATGCTTCGGGGACAAATCATACTTTGCCAACCAACGGTTATGCTAAGAATTATAGCGGTGTAAATTTGGATAGTTTTACAAAAGCGATGACTTTTCAAAAAATTTCTCCAAGTGGCATTCAAAATATTGGCAAAGCTATTGAAATTATGGCCGAAGCGGAAGGATTACAAGCACACAAAAATGCAGTTACATTACGATTAAAAGCAATTGAAGATGGAAAATAAGTTCAATATTATTAATTTGGTTCGGGATAATGTAAAGCGGATGAAACCTTATTCAACGGCACGCGATGAATTTGAGGATTTTGATATGGCTGATATAATATATCTAGACGCTAATGAAAATCCATATGAGAACGGAGTGAATCGCTACCCAGATCCGCAGCAAAGCAATGTGAAATCGGTTCTAGCGACTCTTAATAAAGTTTCGAAAAACCAGATTTTACTTGGAAACGGAAGCGATGAAGTGTTGGATTTAATATTTAGAGCTTTTTGTGAACCTAAAGTAGATAATGTAATTACTTTACCACCAACCTATGGGATGTATGGTGTTTTAGCAAACTTGAATGCTATCGAAAATAGAGAAGTTTTACTTTCTTCGGATTTTCAACCAAAACTCGAGCAAATCATGCGAGAGGTTGATTCCAATACTAAAATAATTTTCTTATGTTCACCAAACAATCCAACTGGAAATTCTTTTTCCCAGGAAAATGTAAGATATTTGTTGAAAAATTTCGAAGGTTTAGTCGTAATTGACGAAGCCTATATCGATTTTGCGGAAAAAGAAAGTTGGTTGAATAAGCTAAGTGATTATCCTAATTTGATTATTACGCAAACATTGTCAAAAGCATATGGCTTGGCTGGAATTCGCTTGGGAATTTGTTACGCATCTGCTGATGTAATTTCGATCTTAAATAAGATAAAACCACCCTACAATGTGAATGAATTAACGCAAAGAAGAGCGTTGGACAGATTGGGTGAAACAGAAAAAATCAATTTTGAAATAGCTTCTATTGTTAGGCAAAGAGAAGTTTTGCTTAAAATATTACCTAATTTGAAATTTGTTAAAAAAACATATCCAACGGAAGCGAACTTCATCTTGATAAAAGTGGACGATGCTAATAAAAGATATAACGAATTGATTGCTAAAGGAATTGTAATTCGAAATAGAACAACGCAACCTTTATGTGAAAATTGTTTGCGTTTAACAATTGGAACCGAAGAAGAAAATAAAAAATTAATTGAGGTTTTAAAACAACTTTAAACTTTAAACTTTTTTTGAATGAAAAAAATACTCTTTATAGACCGCGACGGAACCATGGTTTTAGAACCAAACGATTATCAATTGGATAGTTTTGAAAAATTGGAGTTTTATCCAAAAGCTTTTCAATATCTCGGTAAAATTGCTGCCGAATTAGATTTCGAATTGGTTATGGTGACCAATCAAGATGGTTTAGGAACGGATTTACATCCAGAAGTCAATTTTTGGCCTGTGCATAATTTGGTTATGAAAGCTTTCGAAAACGAAGGAGTTTTTTTTAGTGAAGTGCTGATTGATAAATCATTTCCACACGAAAATGCAGGAACTCGTAAACCTGCAACAGGATTATTGTCTAAATATATTGGAAACAATGATTATGACTTAGAAAATTCATTTGTCATTGGAGACAGAATAACAGACGTTGAATTGGCTAAAAACCTAGGTTCAAAAGCAATTTTTATCAATACCGAAGAAGGTTTAGGAGGTGCTGAAATTGCTTCAAAAAGAGATCAATTGGATTCTGTTATTGCTCTACAAACCAAAGAATGGAAAACCATTTATGAGTTTTTAAAATTGGAAGTGCGTTCTGCTTCTATAAAAAGAAAAACTAATGAAACGGACATATATATCAATTTAAACTTGGACGGAACTGGAAAAAGCAAAATTGAAACCGGAATCGCTTTTTTCGATCACATGTTAGATCAAATCGCACGCCACGGTCAAATGGACTTGGAAATTATCGTAAAAGGAGATTTAGAAGTGGACGAGCATCATACTGTTGAAGACACCGCTATTGCTTTAGGCGAGGTTTTTGCAAAAGCATTAGGAAATAAATTAGGAATCGAAAGATATGGTTTTTGTTTGCCAATGGACGATTGCTTATCACGAGTAGCCATTGATTTTGGTGGTAGAAATTGGTTGGTTTGGGAAACGGAATTCAAACGCGAAATGGTGGGTAAAATGCCAACGGAGATGTTCTATCATTTCTTTAAATCTTTTTCGGATGGAGCTAAAGCCAATATCAACATCAAAGCGGAAGGAACAAACGAACACCACAAGATAGAAGCTATTTTCAAGGCTTTTGCTAAAGCGATAAAAGTGGCCGTAAAGCGCGATACAGAGAAGATGATTTTGCCATCAACAAAGGGAATGTTGTAACAATGCTATAGCGATATGCTAAAAGTCAAAAGCTAATTAAATGAAAATTGTTATCATAAATTACGGAGCAGGAAACATTCAAAGCATTAAGATTGCCATAGAAAGATTGGGATTTAAAGCAGTTTTGAGCAATAATCCTGATGAAATAAAAGCTGCCGATAAAATCATTTTTCCAGGAGTTGGAGAGGCAAGTTCTGCAATGAAAATGCTCTCTGAAAGCGGTTTGAATGTCCTAATTCCAACCTTGAAACAACCTGTTTTAGGAATTTGTTTGGGGATGCAATTGATGTGCAACAAATCAGAGGAAGGGAATACAAAAGGTATGGGGATATTTGATGTGGATGTAATTAAATTCACATCGAAAGTGAAGGTACCGCAAATGGGTTGGAATAATATTTACAATATAAAATCAGACCTTTTTAAAGGAGTCGCAGAAAACGAATACATGTATTTAGTACATAGTTTTTACGCGCCTCTTTGTGCTGAAACGATTGCTACTACCAATTATGAAATAGAATATTCTTCAGCTTTAAAAAACGAGAATTTCTTTGGAACTCAATTTCACCCTGAAAAAAGTGGAGATATGGGAGAAAAAATCCTAAAAAACTTCCTACTTCTTCCATCTAACCTCTAACTTAAAAATGAGAATAATACCTGCAATAGATATCATAGAAGGTAAATGTGTTCGTTTGTCGAAAGGCGATTATAATACCAAAATCATATACAATGAAAATCCATTAGAAGTAGCAAAATCATTCGAAGCACACGGAATTGAATATTTGCACTTAGTTGATTTAGATGGGGCAAAGTCAAATCAGATTGTCAATTATAAAATATTGGAACAAATAGCTTCGCAGACCAACCTAAAAATTGATTTTGGAGGGGGATTAAAGTCGGATGTCGATTTGAAAATTGCCTTTGAAAGCGGTGCAAGTCAAATTACAGGCGGAAGTATCGCTGTAAAAAATAGATTGATTTTTGAAAAATGGATAGCGGAATATGGTTCCAATAAAATCATTCTGGGTGCAGATGCCAATAATGAAAAAGTAGCTGTTTCGGGATGGTTAGAAGAATCTAATGAAGATTTAGTGCCTTTTATTAAGAATTATCAAAGTAAAGGAATTCAGTACGTAATTTGTACGGATATTGCCAAAGACGGTATGCTTGAAGGGCCAAGTTTTGATTTATACGCCAAGATATTGGCTGAATCTAGAGGAATAAAATTAATTGCTTCGGGAGGAATTTCTACCTTTGATGAATTACCAAAATTAGCCGAATTAGGTTGTGAAGGAACGATAATTGGCAAAGCGATATATGAAGGAAGAATTTCGTTGAAGCAATTGGAAACTTATATTTTAGAAAAATGTTAACAAAAAGAATCATTCCGTGCCTCGACATCAAAAACGGACGCACCGTGAAAGGTATCAATTTTTTAGATTTGCGAGATGCCGGTGATCCTGTGGCATTGGCTAAAATTTATTCGGATGAAGGAGCTGATGAATTGGTTTTTTTAGATATTTCAGCAACGGAAGAACGAAGAAAAACCCTGATTGATTTGGTTCGAAAAGTGGCGGCAACTATAAATATACCATTCACTGTTGGAGGTGGAATTTCATCTGTTTCTGATGTTGAAGCCTTGTTGCAGAATGGAGCGGATAAGGTTTCGATTAATTCTTCAGCTGTAAAAAATCCGCAGTTAATTAATGATTTGGCACAAAAATTCGGAAGTCAATGTGTTGTTGTGGCGATTGATGCGAAGCAAATTGACGAACAATGGATCGTGCATTTAGTTGGAGGAAAAGTTCCAACCGAACTGAATTTATTTGATTGGGCAAAAGAAGTCGAAGAGCGTGGCGCAGGAGAAATCCTTTTTACTTCAATGGATCATGATGGGACCAAAAATGGTTTTGCAAATAAAGCGTTGGCGACACTTTCAAAATTGGTAAATATTCCTATAATTGCATCTGGAGGCGCAGGAAATATAGAACATTTTGTGGATGCATTTATTGAAGGAAAAGCTGATGCGGCTTTGGCTGCAAGTGTGTTTCATTTCAAGGAAATTGAAATAAATACATTAAAAATGGAACTTAAAAATAATAATATTGAGGTTAGAATTTAAAATCTGAACTCTAAAATCTAAAATAAAATGAACATAGATTTTACAAAAAGCGCACACGGATTAATTCCTGCAATTATTCAAGACATTGAAACTAAAGCCGTTTTAATGCTTGGTTACATGAATGCTGAATCCTACCAAAAAACGTTGGATACTAAAAAGGTGACTTTCTTCAGTCGTTCTAAGCAAAGGCTTTGGACTAAAGGGGAGGAAAGTGGCAACTTTTTAAACTTGGTAGACATCAAAAACGACTGTGATAATGACACGCTTTTGGTGCAAGTAAAACCAGAAGGACCTACTTGTCATAAAGGTTTAGATACTTGTTGGCAAGAATCTAATAATCAGAATTATGGTTTTATTTCAACTTTAGAAAAAATTATAAAAATAAGAAGGGAAAATTCTGATTCTGAAAAGAGTTATGTAGCTTCATTGTTTAAATTAGGCATCAATAAAATTGCCCAAAAAGTAGGTGAGGAGGCAATTGAAGTTGTAATTGAAGCTAAAGATAACAATGATGATTTGTTTTTGAGTGAAAGTGCCGATTTGCTTTTTCACTATCTAATTTTATTACAAGCCAAGGGGTTTCAATTAAATGACGTAGTTGACGTTTTAAAAAGTCGTCAGAAATAGAGAGTACTTTCAAAGTAATTTTCGAAAAGTAAATCCAAATAGTGATTGAAACATATCGTTTATGAAAAAATATTGGTATTTTATTTTCGGCTTATTTTTAATTTCTGTTGTTGCAGAGGCTCAGGAAAATTTCACAAAACAGGATACTTTACGGGGAAGTATAACCAAGGAAAGAGCTTGGTGGGATGTAACCTATTACCATCTTGACATCAAGATAAATCCTGCTGACAGCACCATTTCAGGATCCAATACCATTCGCTACAAAGTTATTCAGTCCTATAACCGGATGCAAATTGATTTGCAAAAGCCTTTGGAAATATACAAAGTGACTCAAGAGGGAAAAGAGTTGAATTACCAAAGGGACGGAAATGTTTTTTATATCGATTTGGTTGCTCCACAAAATTTGGGAAAAACAAAAGAACTCACCGTTTTCTATGGAGGCAAACCCAAAATTGCGGTAAATCCTCCTTGGGATGGCGGAATTACTTGGAAAAAAGATCCAAATGGCAATCCCTTTATTGCTTCAACTTGTCAAGGGATAGGTGCTAGTGTTTGGTGGCCCAACAAAGATCATATGTATGACGAGGTGGAGAATATGCTCATAAGTATAAATGTGCCCAATAATTTAACTGATATTTCTAATGGTCGTTTGCAAAGTGTAAACGAATTGAAAGACGGAACTAGGACCTTTAATTGGTATGTTTCAAATCCTATTAATAATTATGGTGTAAATATAAATATCGGAGATTATGTTCATTTTTCTGAAGTTTTCAAAGGTGAAAAAGGAAATTTGGATTGCGATTTTTACGTTTTAAGTAATAATTTGGTTGCGGCCAAAACCCAGTTCAAAGATGTGCCTAGAATGTTAAAAGCATTCGAATATTGGTTTGGACCTTATCCATTTTATGAAGACAGCTACAAGCTAGTGGAAACGCCGTATTTAGGAATGGAGCATCAAAGCAGTATTAGTTATGGTAATGGGTTTGTTAATGGCTATCTGGGTAGGGATTTGAGCGATACAGGTTGGGGATTAAAATTTGATTATATCATAATTCATGAGTCGGGACACGAATGGTTTGCCAACAACATTACCTACAAAGACATCGCTGATATGTGGATTCATGAAAGTTTTGCCTGTTATTCTGAAAATTTATTTGTGGAATATTATTATGGCAAACAAGCCGGTAGTGAATATGTTAGAGGATTAAGAAGAGGTATTAAAAACAATAAACCTATTATTGGAAAATACGATGTAAACAATGAAGGTTCTGGAGATATGTATTCTAAAGGGGCTAATATGTTACATACACTGCGCCAAATTGTGAACAACGACGAAAAATGGAGAGTGATTTTAAGAGGAATGAACAGTACTTTTTATCACCAAACTGTATGTACTAAACAAATAGAGGATTATTTAAGTACGCAAATTGGAATTAATTTAGAGCCTTTTTTTAATCAATATTTAAGAGATTATAGAATTCCAACATTCGAATATTATTTTAAAAATAACAGTTTAGTGTATCGCTGGACGAACTGCATATCTAGTTTTAATCTTCCTATAAAAATTACTCTGAATGGTAAAGAAAAGTGGTTGCGACCAAAAGGGGAGTGGGCTAAACTGCCACAAACTGGAAAAAATACAAAACTAGAAGTCAACCCCGATTTTTATGTAAGGACCTTGAAAAGTTTTAATTAGTAATGTGAATCAAGGGTTAAGATATTAAGGTTTATAAAGTGGAAGTATTTATCGAATAGATAAATCAAAAGACCATGTTTTACGAGCATTTTTAACTTTTTTTTGAATTACCCAATTAAATATGGATTTTATTGGTTTTATAATTCTTTGATACTTCTTTTAAAATAAGTGATTTGCTACATTATATTTGTTTAAAAATAAACAAATAAATTAAATAGTAAGGTGTAAAACTAAACTTGAATGACTCCCAAATTAAATTTTTTTTCAATAGGCGAGTGATTAGCAGCTTCAATCCCCATAGAAACCCAACTTCGGGTTTCCAATGGATCAATGATGGCGTCTGTCCAAAGTCGGGAAGCGGCATAATAAGGAGAAACTTGCTCATCATAACGCGTTTTAATTTTATCAAAAAGTGCCGCCTCCTTGATTTCATCTACGATTTCCCCTTTTGCTTTGAGAGAAGAAGCTTCGATTTGAGCCAATACTTTTGCGGCTTGTGTTCCACCCATAACAGCGAGTTCGGCACTAGGCCAAGCCACAATTAATCTTGGGTCGTATGCTTTTCCGCACATGGCATAATTCCCTGCGCCATACGAATTCCCAATGATTATGGTGAATTTTGGCACCACTGAATTTGAAACGGCATTCACCATTTTGGCACCATCTTTTATGATTCCTCCCTGTTCTGATTTGGAACCCACCATAAATCCTGTGACATCCTGCAAGAAAACCAATGGAATTTTTTTCTGGTTGCAATTGGCTATAAATCGGGTGGCTTTATCGGCAGAATCTGAATAAATAACACCTCCAAATTGCATTTCTCCTGTTTTAGTTTTTACCACTTTGCGTTGGTTGGCAACAATTCCCACAGCCCAACCATCGATTCTTGCATAACCGGTTATTATGGTTTGTCCGTAACCCTCCTTATAGGCTTCAAACAAGGAATCATCCACCAAGCGATTGATAATTTCCATCATGTCATATTGCTCATTTCGAGCTTTAGGCAAAATGCCGTAAATGTCATTTTCTACTAAAGCAGGTTTCGCTGGTTTGATTCGGCTGAAACCTGCCTTATCATAATCGCCAAGTTTATCAAAAATATTTTTTATTTTGTCTAAGGCGTCTTTGTCGTCCTTGGCTTTGTAATCGGTAACTCCTGAAATTTCGCAATGTGTTGTTGCTCCGCCAAGAGTTTCATTGTCGATGTTTTCGCCAATGGCAGCTTTAACTAAATAACTACCAGCTAAGAAAATACTTCCTGTTTTGTCCACTATCAAAGCCTCATCACTCATGATCGGAAGATAGGCCCCGCCGGCAACACAACTTCCCATAACGGCAGAAATTTGGGTAATTCCCATACTGCTCATTAGGGCGTTATTTCTGAAGATCCGTCCAAAATGTTCCTTATCAGGGAAAATCTCGTCTTGTAGTGGCAAAAACACGCCAGCACTATCGACCAAATAAATAATAGGAAGCCGATTTTCCATTGCGATTTCTTGTGCACGTAGATTTTTCTTTGCTGTAATCGGAAACCAAGCACCTGCTTTTACAGTAGCGTCATTGGCCACAACAATACACTGTCGTCCTTTGATATAACCGATTTTAACCACAACACCACCTGAAGGACATCCTCCATATGCTGCATACATTCCTTCTCCGGCAAAACCACCAATTTCAATTTGTTTGCCTTTGTCAAGCAAATAATCAATCCGTTCCCTTGCGGTCATTTTGCCTTCGGAATGCAATTTTTGGATACGTTTTTCTCCACCTCCGAGTTTTACTTTGGTAAATTTTTGACGTAAGTCTGAAGCCAGTAGTTTATTGTGGTCTTCGTTTTTATTGAAGTTCAAGTCCATGTTGAAATTGGATTTACCTAAATGTAAGGGATGGCTAAATTACGAAATCATTGCAACAAAATTCAGAATATTTTCTGATTTATTTCTTAGATTCATTAACTAATCGCTTTAATATAGCCCATTGTTTTAGAGCATCACGTGCTTCTACGGCAGGATAACCTAACATCGTTTTCCCTGCAGGAATGTCTTTAGTAACGCCAGAGCCCCCGCCTATAATTGCTCCATCACCAATGGTTACATGGTCTGTAATGGAAGCACTTCCGCCAATGATAACACCATTACCTAAAGTCACCGAACCAGCCAAACCACTTTGTCCTGACATAATACAGAATCTTCCCAGTTTGCTATTATGTCCAATTTGGATTAAATTGTCAATCTTGCAACCGTCGCCTAAAATCGTAGAACTGAATTTTCCCCTATCAACACAAGTATTGGCTCCAATTTCAACATTATTTCCAAGAACTACATTTCCTATTTGTGGAATTTTAACCAAACCTCTCTGTGGGTCAGGACGAAAACCAAAACCATCTGCACCAATTGTTGCGTTAGGATGAATAATACAATCGTTGCCCATATGACAACGTTCACGAACTACCGCACCAGGCCAAATAACTGTGTTTTTTCCAATCGAGCATTCGTCGAGAATGGTAACATTGGGATAAATCGTAACATTTTCGCTAATTGTTACGTTTGGACCAATATACGATCCAGCTCCAATTCGTGTTCCGTTTCCAATTACGGCAGTTTTGTCAATAATAGCATTTGGATGAATGTCAATGCTAAATAATGGAGTAGGTGGTGCGAAAAGCTCCAAGACTTTTGACATGGCTAAATCCGCATTTTGAACTTTGATAAAAGCCTTATTTTTTCCTGGTTCAATTGATATGTCTTCGTTAATAATCGCAGCACATGCTTTAGAATTTCCCCAAAATTTTTCATATTTTTTATGTCCAATAATCGAAATATCTGAAACGCCGGCAAGTTCTAACTCTTCGGGAGCGGTAATTTTCATGGAGGTATCACCAATAATAATACCGTTTAAAATTTCGTTTATTTCTTGGATAGAGTAGGATTTCATTATTTTTATATTTTTTTAGATTTATGGTAGAATTGTCAAATTAAGCAATTTTCCCTCGAATTTCCTAATGAATAATTTCTGACGATTTAAAAAAAATATTGAATTAAATAATTCCAACCACTATTCTATATATCATTTTTTTAGTAGGCAACTCCTAAAACAACCCGATACGTTTTAATAACCTCTCGAGTTTTTAATTATTACTATTTGATCTTTTTTTAATTCCGATGTTGAAATATAAAATGTATTCAAAAACAGCTTGTTTTTAAAACTATTTATCGTAATATTGCAATATAATTATATCGATATGGGAGCATCAAAAACAGATTTTTTTACAGAACATCAAAATGAACTCGCAATTTTAGCTAAAGCCTTGGGACATCCTGCACGGATAGCTATAATCGAGTATCTGCTAAAAGTAAATACTTGTATTTGTGGTGATATTGTCAATGAGTTGCCATTGGCACAACCGACGGTTTCCCAACATTTGAAAGAATTGAAGAATGCAGGATTTATAAAAGGAAGCGTTGAAGGAAATGCAATTTGTTATTGCATTGACGAAAACGGTTTTGAAAAATTCAAAAGTTTTTTTCAAAACGTAAACGACTCCTTAGAAAAAAAGAAAACAGCTTGTTGTTAGATTAAATATAATTATGAAAAAAATACTTATAATCGCTTGTTATTGTGTGGTATTCAACTCAATAAATGCACAAGAAAAAACTGATATTATCAAACAGCTTAACAAAGATTGGTTGGCACAAGTTAAATTTGATAATGGTTATATGAATATCAATATCGCTTTACAAATGTGGAATGTTGAGTCTCTAAAATATGCGCAAGGAGATTTTACACCAAGATACGACATGTTTATAAGAAGAGGACGGTTTGGAGTTAATGGAAAAATCGCATCTAAACTGACATATGGTACTACATTTTCTTATGATGGTATTGGCAAAGATGTATTTACTGTAAGCCAAGGAGGTGCACTTAATAACGATGATAAATTTAACTTTGTTTTAAGAGATGGTTTTTTGTCATATAATTCAAGTCGAGCTCTAAATATAACAATGGGCTATTTTAGACCAAGACTTGGCAAAGAAGCAATTTACAGTTCTTGGTTTTGTATTTCTCAAGAAAAATCTTTGCCAAACAACCAACCTCGTGTACACGTTGTAGGAAGGCTAATTGGAAGGGAAACAGGTATAAATATCGGAGGAATTTTAAAAGTAAATAAGTCAACAAATTTCTTATATGACGTTGGCTTTTTTGACACCAACAGCCGCTTAATAACAGGAAATGACTCTTTAAAAAGTGTTCTAAAAACCGCCAGATTAACGCTTATGTTTGGCGACCCTGAAATGAATGATTATTCACTAGTTTATTATCAAAGTGGTTACGGTAAGCGAAAAGGAATAAGCTTTGCAATTAACGCTTCTCATCAAGGAAAAACTTCTATTTTTAAGCAAAATATGTTCTATGGAGCTGACTTGCAATTGAATTATGGCCCTCTTGATTTAATATTAGAACAAGATTGGATGTATCGCGAAAATATAGTAAGTTCATCACAATCGATTAAAACTATCGACAAAGTCAATAGTGCTAAAATTGCTTGGAATTTTATCCAAAAAAACAACACTATTATTCAACCAACAATAATGTACAGTACTGAATCTCCCGATAACCTCTACACGAATCAAAACCCATTTACTAAAAGCACAAAACAAGATGTGTTTGACGTTGGAATAAACTGGCTTATAAATAAAGATAGACTGAAACTTGGTTTACATTATGTTAAAGGACAGATAGATACCAACTTCAATAAACCATACAGTTATGTAAACGGCAGCATACAATTTATGCTTTAATAAATAATGACATTTTAATTTACAATATTATGAAACTATCAGAAGTTAAAAATCAATTAATCACACTTGAAAGTGTAACTTTTCAATTGCCAAACGGTACTTTTGTTCCCGAGCATTTCCACGTTACCGAAGTAGGTTTAATTACCAAAAACTTTATCGATTGTGGCGGAACAGTTCGAAATGAATCCGTGGTGAATTTCCAGTTGTGGGATGCCAATGATTTTGAACACCGTTTAAAACCTCAAAAATTAGTCAATATCATTGAACTTTCTGAAAAAGTATTGGGAATAGGTGATTTTGAAATTGAAGTGGAATACCAAAGCACGACAATCGGAAAATACGATTTGGATTTCAATGGAAAATATTTTGTCTTGCTAAACAAAAAGACAGCTTGTTTAGCCCAGGACCAATGCGGTATTCCTGCCGAAAAACAAAAAGTTAAATTATCAGATATGAATAACGAACCTAGCTGTTGTAATCCAGGAGGAAGCTGTTGCTGAAAAAATGAAAACTTCAAATAAATGAGAATAGCATTATTTAGTGATATACACTCAAATTTACCTGCTTTTGAAGCTTTTTTTGCTGATGTTGAAAATAGAAATGTGGACGCTTTGTACTGTTTGGGCGATTTAGTGGGTTATAATATTTGGCCTAATGAAATTGTTGATGAGATTAGAAAGCGAAATATTACAACCGTTGCAGGAAATCACGATGAAGCCATTGCTAATATGGTAAATACTCAAAAAGAAATTAATGTTTCGATTTTAAATAACGGAGACATTTCTAAAGAATTTACCAATCAATTGTTAACCGAAGATAATAGATCGTATTTAAAAACACTTCCAGCAAATATTAATTTACAGTTTAAATTTAATAATGAAAAAATCGATATTATGTTAGTTCACGGTAGTCCTAATTCAATTAACGAATACCTATTTGAAGAGCATCCGAAAAAGGAATTAATAGAAATGATGAATATTTCAAACGCAGATATTTTATGTTTTGGACATACTCACAAACCATTTCATAAAGTTTTGGATGTTCAAGTAAATGGTATTACTAACTATAAACACGCCATTAATATTGGTTCAGTTGGAAAGCCTAAAGATAATAACACCAAAGGCTGTTATGTAATTATAGACCTGAATAATCACACTTCAATGTTAAACGAAAAAAGCTTAAATATAGAATTCATCCGTTTCAACTACAATATTGAAAAAGCAGCAAAAGCTGTTGAAGATAGCATTTTACCTAACGAGTTTGCGAATAATTTAAGAAACGGATATTAACCCAATACTAAAAAATGTGTAAAAAATGATAACATCACAATCAACCCTATTTCCAGAAATTGAAAATGTAATTACTACTTTCGACTTCGAGAGTGTTTCAGTAGAACGTAGAGTCATTTTACAACCGCTGATTGAATTTATTCAGACCAAAGTAAACATTCAACAAGAAGTAAGACTGAACTTAATTTGCACACACAATTCAAGAAGGAGTCATTTGTCCCAAGTTTGGGCACAAACAGCGGCTGCCCATTATGATATTAAAAATGTATGTTGTTATTCTGGTGGTACAGAAGCTACTGCTATGTTTCCTATGGCTGTCAAAACTTTGTCAAAACAAGGTTTTCAAATTAAAACTATTGCCGAAGGAAATAACCCAATCTACGCCATTAAATACAGTCAAAATGAACATCCTGTCGTTGGTTTTTCAAAAACCTTTGATGATGCATTTAACCCGCAAAGTGATTTTGCCGCGATTATGACCTGTTCCTCTGCCGATCAAGGTTGTCCATTTATTGCTGGTGCCGAAAAACGATTTCCAATCACTTTTGAAGATCCAAAAGCATTTGACAGCACACCACAACAAGCGCAAAAATATGAGGAAAGAAGCGTACAAATTGCAACCGAAATCTTTTATGTTTTTTCGCAAATAAAAAAATAGATATGTCAGCAACGAATTGTGCCCCAGTAGTAGAACGGAAAAAATTAGGTTTCCTTGATCGTTTTTTAACGCTTTGGATTTTTTTGGCGATGGCCATGGGAGTTTCTGTTGGTTATTTCGTTCCGTCCAGTAGTGGTTTCATTAATTCCTTTTCAAGTGGAACCACTAATATTCCTCTGGCAATCGGACTAATCTTGATGATGTATCCACCATTAGCAAAAGTTAATTACGAACAAATGGGGGAGGTTTTCAAAAACACAAAAGTGCTGGGAGCTTCCTTGTTCCTCAATTGGATTGTTGGCCCCATATTAATGTTCGCTTTGGCATTATTGTTTTTAAAGGGCTATCCAGAATATATGATTGGTGTAATCCTAATTGGTTTGGCACGTTGTATTGCAATGGTGGTTGTTTGGAATGATTTAGCCGACGGAAATCGGGAATATGCAGCGGGTTTAATCGCCTTAAATAGTATTTTTCAGGTATTGCTTTATAGTGTTTATGCTTATGTTTTCATTACTATTTTGCCGCCTTATTTTGGCTACACCGGTTTTGAAGTCAACATCAGCATTGGACAAATTGCCGAAAGTGTAGGAATCTATTTGGGAATTCCTTTTGCGCTCGGAATCATAAGTCGTTATGCTCTTATTACTCTTAAAGGCGTCGAATGGTTTGAAACCAAATACGTTCCGTTTATTTCGCCAATCACATTACTGTCGTTATTGTTTACCATTATTTTAATGTTTAGCCTAAAAGGCGAATTAATCATCAAAATACCAATGGATGTGTTGCGGATCGCCATTCCGCTAGTGATTTATTTTGTAATTATGTTCGTCATTAGTTTCTTCATTGGCAAATATTTTGGTGCCGATTATTCTAAATCAACAGCCATCGCATTTACGGCGACCGGGAATAATTTTGAATTGGCCATTGCAGTAGCCATAGGTGTTTTTGGCATCAATAGCGGACAAGCTTTTGCCGGCGTTATTGGTCCGTTGGTCGAAGTGCCGGCACTAATAGCCTTGGTGAACGTGGCTTTTTGGTTCAGAAAAAAATATTACACTAAATAACACGCCCGACAGGTTTTAAAAAACCCTATCGGGTGTGTTGTTATTCTAGCTAACTTAAAACTGCAAGTTAGTCCTCATCCCGTTGTCCCATCATCATCAAATAGGCTTTCAGAAACCCGTCGATTTCACCATTCATTACGCCATCGACATTGCTTGTTTCATAACCCGTGCGAACATCTTTGACTAATTTATAGGGTTGCATTACGTAATTGCGAATTTGAGAACCCCATTCGATTTTCATTTTTCCAGCTTCGATATCAGAGCGTTGTTCTTTTTGCTTTTTTAATTCAATTTCATACAATTGCGACTTCAACATTTGCATCGCCCGGTTTCTATTGTCGTGTTGCGAACGTGTTTCCGAACACTGAATCTGAATTCCAGAAGGTTTGTGGTTCAATTGCACTTTAGTCTCCACCTTATTTACGTTTTGACCACCAGCACCGCTAGAGCGAGCCGTCGTAATTTCAATATCGGCAGGATTGATTTCAATTTCTATAGTGTCGTCCACCAACGGATACACGTAAACTGATGCAAATGAGGTATGCCGCTTTGCATTGCTGTCAAAAGGAGAAATTCGAACCAAGCGATGCACTCCATTTTCACCTTTTAAATAACCAAAAGCGAAATCCCCTTCAATCTCAAGGGTCACCGTTTTTATTCCAGCAACATCGCCTTCTTGATAATTGAGTTCTCGTATTTTGTATCCTGATTTTTCGGACCACATCATGTACATTCGCATCAACATCGAAGCCCAATCACAACTTTCTGTTCCGCCTGCTCCAGCCGTAATTTGCAAAACGGCACTCAAACTATCGCCTTCATCCGAAAGCATATTTTTGAATTCGATGGCTTCGATATGGTTTTGGGTTGCGGCATATTGCTCGTCTAATTCTTCCACGGAGAGTTCTCCTTCTTTGTAAAATTCGTAAGCGAGTTGCAATTCATCAGCCATTTCAAGTGATTTATTGTAATCTTCAATCCATTTTTTCTTGGAACGGAGCGTTTTTACATAATATTCGGCTTCTTTTGGATTGTTCCAAAAATCGGGAGCCAGTGTCTTCTCTTCTTCATTGGTAATCTCAATTAATTTGGCATCAACGTCAAAGATACCTCCTCAACGCACCAAGGCGCTCTACAATACCTTTTATTTGTTCGGTAGTTGTCATAAATTATATTTAATTTTGTGTTACAAAAATACTATTTCATTTTTATATTATGGAAATAAATTTAGTTAGCGATACCGTTACGAAACCTACGCAAGAAATGTTACGTTTTATGTTTCAAGCCGAAGTGGGGGACGATGTTTATAAACAAGATCCAACAGTAATTGAATTGGAAGCTAAAGTTGCTGAAATGTTCGGGATGGAAGCGGCACTTTTTTTTCCTTCAGGCACGATGGCCAACCAAACAGCCATTAAATTGCATACTCAGCCAGGTGAGCAATTAATTGCGGATAAATATGCCCACGTTTATAATTATGAAGGTGGAGGTGTTTCTTTTAATAGTGGAGTTTCCTGTTGTTTATTGAACGGAAATCGAGG
>Ga0209550_10001702_pt1 | contig 21094 bp, 16 predicted proteins | sample LauGreSuBDMM15SN_2_FD_187567 | JGI IMG/M metagenome (GOLD analysis project Ga0209550, IMG submission 187567) | Freshwater lake microbial communities from Lake Michigan, USA - Su13.BD.MM15.SN (SPAdes) (version 5) | ecosystem: Environmental > Aquatic > Freshwater > Lake | place: Lake Michigan... | reverse complement strand
CAATATATCTAGTAAATAAAGTGGCTAGGGCAAGTTATTCTTACGCTCTAATGAGTTTAAGCAACCAGGTGGTGATAGATATCAATCAAGATCCGCTATTTATAATTGAAAAAGATTTTAATGGACTTTACTCAGGTGAGTTAGGTATCTCATCAATTACTGGTGGGCAAAGCGCTGCCAATGCCATGCTTGCCAAATCATCTGCTGCTCTTGTTTGCTGATCCAAAAATTTTGTGTAATCGGCAATCTTGGCAATCTTGGCAATCTTGGCAATCTTGGCAATTTTGACAATTTCACTATCATTGGAACATTGAATTTGGCATACGACAGAAACCGAAGGGGTGATTTAAAGATGAAGTTGGAGAATGCCAATGTTGTTGATGTTGAAACAGGATCATTATTCAGAGGGTATTCTATTGAAATCGAATCTGGGGTAATTAAATCTATTGATAAATTTGGTCAGTTTACAGTTGGCGGGATCGACTGCACCGGCTTATTCCTTTTGCCTGGTTTGATATCGGTTCACACCCACCTATCGGTTGTCTATCCTTTTTCTTCAACTGATGAATCAGAATCTCCCGCTCAATCAGTAATCCGAGCACTATCGCGAGCAAGGGATGCTCTTTTGTCTGGAGTTACTACTATCCGGACCGTGCACGAAATTAATATGGCTGATATTCACTTGAAAAACGCCAGCGAATTTAATCGAATCGAAATTCCAAGAATTTTTGGTGCAGGTAGGGCTCTTAGCACCATAGGTGGGCATGGCAAGGGTGCAGGATGTGTTTATGTCGAGGGATACGATGATTTTTTTAGAGCGGCCGAAGCAGAAATAAATAAAGGTGCGGACCACATTAAAGTCTTCATTTCTGGTGGAATCGCCGATGCACACGAGTCACTCGAAGGAGCTCAAATGTCGATGGAGGAAATGACCGCTGTCGTCAAGGCTGCGGGGATAAAGAATAAATATGTTGTTGCGCACGCAGCTAATTCTGAGGCTATTAGCATGGCAGTTGATGCCGGTATTCGCTCTTTTGAGCACGCATATTTTTTAAATAAAGAGACGGCAATTAAAATGAAGCAGCATAATGTTTACTTGACTCCCACACTATGTGTTACTCGTTGCCCTGAGTGGATGGCGAACCACAGTTTCACGCGCGAACAAATAAAAAAAGCAATGGAGGTAGGGCCTGTTCACCTTGATTCCATTAGGACAGCAATTCAAGCGGGGGTCACAATTGTTGCAGGAACGGATTATCCGCCAGGGGAACCACTTGAGGACACCTTTGTTGCGGCCCGAGAAATGGAATTTTTAGTTGAAGCTGGAGCGTCGCCGTTACAAGCGCTTCAAGCTGGTACTCTCACGGCCGCAAAGTTACTAAGGGCAGATCACTCAATTGGTAATCTCAAAGTTGGCATGCTTGCAGATGTGATTGCCTGTCGCAAAGATCCTACAAGTGACCTATCAGCACTCAGAGAAATCGTACTTGTTGTCAAAGCCGGCACTGTAATTAGGAGTTCTCTTGATAACAAAATTTACGGGAAAATCTGATGCGAATAGCAGTTGATATTGGAGGTACCTATGTTGATGTTGTTAAATTTGATGAGGCATCCAAAAGTCTCACTTTCAACAAGAGTCAAACGACTCCATTGGACCCAGTTCAAGGTGTGATGAACGCTCTATTAGGTTTTGTATCAGACTTAACTTCTACGGAGATTTTTGTCCATGGTACAACGCTTGGGTTAAACGCTATTTTGCAACGCAAAGGAGCCCCTGTTGGTCTTATTACAAACCGAGGCTTCGAGGATATTTTGGAGATTGGCCGTGCAGCGGTGCCAGATCGCTTTATGTATGACTTTTATTATTCTCCTCCACCTCCAATAGTAAAGCGGAGGTGTCGCGTGGGTATAAATGGTCGTATTAATGCGTTAGGTGAAGAGTTAACTCCAATTGATAGAAACGAAGTTTTGCGTACAGGTAGGTACTTAATCGAAGAATGTGGCCTCAAATCTATAGCAATTTGTTTTTTGCATAGTTATAGAAATCCAGCCCACGAACTTAAAGTAAAAGAAATCTTGCAAGGTGAATTCCCGGACGTATCGGTATCTGCAAGTAGCGACTTAACTCGCGAGTACGGTGAGTACGAGAGAACTATGACTGCAGTACTTGATGCCTATATCAGCCCGATTCTTGGCAATTATTTAGTCCGATTAGATGCAGCCCTGCATGATGTGGGGTTTGGTGGCAAAATACAGATTATGCGATCAGGAGGTGGGGCGATGGAGTTAGTTTTAGCTAGAAATGCACCTCTGTTAACAGTTTTATCAGGACCAGCAGGGGGCATATCTGGCGCAAAATATCTGGCTGAAATTAAAAATTGGCCTCGCATCATTACCTTCGACGTTGGCGGCACAAGTCTAGACTGCTGTGTAATTTTGAATAAAGAGCCGGGAGAAGTTCATGAAGCTTATATTGATGATTTACCAATGCAGATTCCAGTTTTTGATATCAGAACTATCGGTGCTGGTGGCGGTTCTGTAGCAAAAACTGTAGATGGAATCTTGCAAGTCGGACCCGACAGTGCAGGAGCACTGCCGGGTCCAGCCTGTTATGGATTGGGTGGTGATCAGCCCACTATCACTGACGCAGCATTAGTTCTTGGATATCTCGATTCGGAAAAGTTCCTTGGTGGAAAACTGACGGTCTTTCCAGATTTGAGCCGGGCTGCCATACTCAAGAAAGTGAGTGAACCGCTTGGCTTATCTGAGGTTCAATCTGCTGTGAGAATTTTCGAAGTCTTAGTGGCTAGAACAATTGGTGCGGTGAAACAAATTACAATTGAGAAGGGCTTGGACCCCCGAGAATTTAAATTAATTGCCTTTGGGGGGGCTGGTCCTCTAATCGGGCCGTTGATTGGGCGCGAAATGAATCTCGAAATGGTAGTCATTCCCGCTTTACCTGGGACATTTTCAGCTCTTGGAATGCTAATGACTGATTTAGAATATGAATTTTCAAATACAATATTGCGTCCATTAGATGATACATACGAGGGTTTTATTGATGCCATTATCGGTGACATGTTACTTCGAGCCAACCTGATCTTTGATCAACAAAATGTTCTACAGAAGAATCGCATCGTGGTAACTAAACTTGACCTCAGATATAAGGGCCAGGAGCATTCTTTGAGTGTTGACTACAAACCTAATGATACTGTTGCAGTTCTTGAAAAGCGGTTTCAAATGGCTCATAAAGAACGGTATGGGCACTCAATGGATGAACGTTGTGAGATAGCAAATGTCAGGCTGAAATGTTTTGCTCACGTAGAAAAACCTGAGCTACCAAAAATGCTACGGGCTGAGTCTGTTCCCGTCGTCGATGGGGTCAAACAAGCATACGATTTCGCACTAAACGAGATGGCGGAGTTCACCATCTACAACCGTGACCTTCTTAGATTTGGGATGCAGTTCAGTGGACCAGCGATTGTTCAGGAGTCAGCATCTGCCACCATAGTGTTTAGTGATCAAAGTGTAGAAATTGATGAGTATGGTCAATTATTAATATCAAATATGGGAGTTTAACATGAGTAAAATTGAAATTGATGGCGGCACCGTTGAGGTTATAAATAGTTATCTCTTGTCTGCTGCGGAGCAAATGCGTCGAACGCTCATAAGAACGGCGTTCAATCCAGTAATTTACTCGGTGCTTGATTTTGGTATTAGTATGTACAATTCAGATATTGAACCCATGGCTGAAGCCCCTGGGATTACCTCTTTCATGGGCGCAAATGATTATGCACTACCACGAGTTATAGAATACGTTGGCAAGGAAAATTTAAAATCGGGTGATGTCGTTTTGCTAAATTATCCATATTGGAATTCTGCGCATTCATATGACGCGATGCTATTTGCCCCAGTTTTTCATAAACAAGAAAAATCACCAGCTGCCTACCTAGCAGTAAGAGCACACTGGATGGACTTGGGCGCCAAAGATCCTGGGTATGTGCTTGACTCCACCGACATGCATCAAGAAGGATTAATTTTTCCAGGGACAAAAATTGTGAAACAGGGCATTATCGATCATGAAATTATTGAATTAATTAGATTCAATTCTCGCTTACCCGACCTAACAATCGGTGATTTTCATGCGCAGTTGGCTGCCTTGAGAGTTGGTGAGCGGCAATTGCATGAACTTTGGGAAAAGTTCGATCGTAAAACAGTTGATGCTGCCGTGAGCACTGTAAAGAATTCTGGTGAAGCCGCAGCATGGCGTGCATTAAAGAGTATTCCTAATGGGATTTATACAGCAGAAGATTGGTTGGATGATGACGGGATAACTGAGGATCCAATTTTGATGTCCGTCGTCGTAACCGTGAACGACGGTGGAATGATTGTTGATTATTCAAACAGCTCCACGAGCGTACCTGGGCCTGTGAATCTGCCTTTTGGCGCTACCCAGAGTATGGCTAGGACAGCTTTTAAACTTTTGACAACTCCAGAACTTCCAACAAATAGTGGGCACTATGTGCCTTTGACTGTCTTGGCTAAGCCAGGCACATTATTTCACGCAGAGTATCCATCCTCGACTTTTACTCAATGGACAACGATGTCAGCATTCGAATTAATCTTTAAGGCCCTCTCCGGTGTGGTTTCTAGATTGCCTGCATCTTCGGGTTCAGATGAACCTGGATTTATGGCGCTTGGAAACGATCCAAGAACGGGAACAGATTTTGTGATATCAAATAATGAGGGTGTTGGGTGGGGGGGTAATCCAAAAAGTGATGGGGCATCGGGTCAAATGCACTTATCTTTAAATATCGTTCGGAACACTCAGATCGAGTTACTTGAGAATAAAGCAACCCTTCACCATGAAAAATTAGAGTTAGTCAGGGATTCAGGTGGTGCAGGACTTCACAGGGGTGGCCAAGGCATTAGAAGAGTAGTTCGCTTTACCAGTAATGGAGAGGTGCTTTCGATGAAGAAAAAGACTCAAACTTATCCGTGGGGGGCACAAGGTGGCTTATCACCGATGTTTACCAACAGTATGGTTGTCTGGCCCAACACGGAAAAGGCGAAAAGTCTACGAATGCGACGAGAAAAGATGCAGCAGGAGGATGTTTTTGAAAATATTTCTGCTGGCGGCGGCGGTTGGGGAAATCCACTTGAGCGCCCGGTGGAATTAGTGGTCGAGGATGTCGAAAACTACAAGGTTTCGCTTCAAAGTGCCCAAGAGTTATATGGAATCCGTATTCTACCAACCGGTGAAATTCAAGAGTCAACGGCGCGACTACTTCACAACCGAGCGTCACCATCGATTTAGACATCACAGCCATCAATGGTAACAAAATTGTTATTTTACTCCGTTGCGCTTTTGCAAAAGCCTGCTTAAATTAGGTTTAACGCGGGTTTTCCTAATCCTCGCAGATATGGCCTCAAAAGGAGAAATAATGATCAAGATGAAAACACTCAACTATCATAAAAAATTTCGTACCATTGCTCTAGCACTTGCGGCAACGCTTATCGTGTCAGGTTGCTCATCCGGTAGTGACGATACGGCAGCCAATTCCTCTCAGCTCGTTATCGCTGATAACGAACCACCACAGACTTTTGACCCCATTCAAGCCGGAAATTCAACTGTCAACGCCGTTGTTATCCCACTGTATGACACCTTGATTGATTTTGATGCACAAAATGAGCTCGGTCCTAGATTAGCTGAGAGTTACAAAACTTCACAGGATGGTATGAAAATTGAAATCACCCTGCGGGCGGGAGTTAAGTTTCATGATGGGTCACTGCTTACCTCCAAGGATGTGCAGTACACAATGGATCGGGTAAAAGCCCTTAACGTTGGCGTTGCATCTGAGGTTGTCGCCTACAAGTCAACAGACGTTATAGATGACTTAAACTTGACCATCAATTTATCGGAGCCATCTGCTCCATTTCTCAGCGCATTGTCAAGAATATATATTTTGAATTCTAACTTGGTAAAAGCCAATCTGGGCTCAGATTCGGGCCAAACTTGGCTTGCCAGCAACGATGCAGGCTCTGGTCCCTACACCTTGGTCAGTTACACGACTAATCAGGAAGTAGTTTTCAAGAAATTTCCTGACTACTATCGCGGTTTCGATGGACAAGCTGAGAACGTTGTGATTAAGTACTTAACTGAAAGCGCAACACAGCGTGATGCACTGCTAAATGGTGACGTCGATATAGCTTATGACGTTGCTACTGCAGATCTGCCAGGGTTCGAGGGCAATTCGGAATATGCTGTAACCAAAAAAGACACGTTGGTTCAACTGTATATCTTCTTTAATACGCAAAAAGGGGAAACAAAAGATCCAAGAGTTCGTGAAGCAATTCGTTTGGCTTACGACTACCAGTCCCATGTTACATCAATTCTTGCCGGTAACGGTTCGGTTGCCGAAGGCCCGCTTCCTTCCGTGATGAATTGTCACGTTGGAATTGCCGCAGGGAAACAAGACCTTGAAAAAGCCAAAAAATTGCTGGCTGCTGCGGGTAAATCTAATCTCAAACTTACGATGAGTTACTTGTCTGTGATTGAGGAGATGGACCGATCTGGAACACTCTTGCAATCAGCCTTACGTGAAATTGGGGTTGATTTGACGCTAAAGACTGTAACTTTCCCTGAGTATATGGAACAGGTATCGAAGGTGGCTACGACTCCGGACATGGGAATGATCTATGCGTTCCCTTCATATCCAGATCCTCACTCTGTTTTAGCAATTAACTTTGATTCGAAGTACATTGGAGGAGGCTACAACTATGCCGCCTACAAGAATCCAAAGGTTGATTCTCTGGTGCGCGCCGCGGCCGTTGAGACAGATTCGAAAAAACGTTGTGACCTTTATGGACAGGCTCAAAACATTATCGAAGGTGATTTTGTTTCAATAAATATCTCAAATCCAAAGTTTGTCGTAGTTTCGCGAACTGGGATTTCAGGAGATATCTATCGACCAGCCCATCACAATACGTTAGACATTTACAACACGAAGGTTGGTAGCTAGAGTCGCTTCGACAAGCTGACTGGTACGTAGAGGGGAACCATGACCAGATTCGTGTATCAACGACTGGCCATGGTTCCTCTCGTTCTTTGGGCAGTAGCCACACTGGTTTTCTTTATGATTAAATTAATTCCAGGGGATCCAGCTCGAGTTGCGGCGGGCCGTAGTGCCACAATCGAACAAGTCGAGGCAATGAGGGAGAAGCTCGGGTTAAGTAATTCGCTCGCCGAACAGTACCTTTCTTACCTGTCCCAAACGTTGCAAGGTGATCTTGGGACCTCTATTTTCACATTTCGGCCTGTAATTATGGATTTAGCTCAGGTACTGCCATCCTCATTCGAATTAGTATTTGCGGCTATGTTTATTAACGTCGCTTTGGCTATTCCACTGGGTGTAATTACGGCAGTGCTCAGAGGTAGCCCCACTGACTTATTGCTCAGAGTGATAACTTTGATTGGCGCAACAGTTCCTGTGTTCTGGCTCGGCTTAGTATTGCAATATAGTCTAGGAGCTCAGTTAAAGATATTTCCTATCTCGGGGCAAAAGCCAAGTGGTGTTCAAATTGAGCGCGTCACAGGTATGACCACAATAGATGCACTCATTTCCGGAAATGTCACACTTTTTTTTCAAACTCTTCATTATATTGTGTTGCCCGCATTCGTTCTAAGTATTGCCTTTGTTGCAGTGACTGCACGCACTTTGCGATCAGGAATGATTAATGTGCTTGAATCCGATTTTGTTTTACTAGCAAGGGCCAAAGGTGTTTCTCGAGTACGTGCGGTAATCCGGCATGCACTTCGTAATGCAATTTTGCCCACCTTTACAATTTTAGGGATGCAAATTGGATGGATGCTAGGGTCAACAGTATTAGTCGAATCAATTTTTGGTAGACAAGGTATCGGTTCTTATGCTACGACTGCAGTTTTGCAAAAAGATATATTTGCAGTCATCTCGGTAGTTCTAATTATCGGTGTGGTTGTGACCATAATGAATCTTCTAGTGGATGTCAGTCATAGATTAATTGATCCTCGCCTCAGAATTAGTACAGGTGCCAAGTGACCATTTCTAGATGGTCCAACTTTAGGTTTAGTGCACTTAAACGACAAAATTCTTTACTTTCAATTTTTGATAAATTAATTTTTATATTGATATTTTTTATTCTTGTATTAGCAATTTTTGGAAATTTCTTGGCTCCCTATGATCCGTATTTAGTCAATTTAAAAGATTCACTTCTACCGCCCAGTTCAGAACACTTGTTCGGCACAGACGTTAATGGCAGAGATATGCTTAGTCGAATCCTGGTTGGCGCTTCAAGCAGTCTATTATCAACACTATTTGTAATTATGTTTGCTGCACTCGTAGGAGTTTTTTTTGGTACGGTTTCTGCGCTAGGACCTCGTTGGCTAGATGAGATTATCATGCGGTTGAGTGATGTTGCTCTAGCTTTCCCTGCGTTGATTTTGTCTCTAGGTTTTGCTGCGGCTCTTGGCCCTAGTTTACGGTCCGCAGTAATTGCATTGGCACTGACTTGGTGGCCTGGCTATGCGCGTCTAGTGCGCACGTATGTGTTGGAAATTCGCCATAAAGAGTACGTTGACGCCGCTACAGTCTTAGGCGTTTCAAAAATTCGACTGATTTTTAAACATATTTTACCAAACGCTCTTGTAAATTTGTATGTCCAAATAACCATTGATGTCTCAGCAGTCCTACTTGTAATCTCAGGACTGTCTTTTATTGGCATCGGCGCGCAAGCCCCATCTGCTGAATGGGGTGCGCTGGTCGCCGATGGTAGAAATTACATACTTGCTGGGTGGTGGACAGTTATGATTCCGGGCGTCGTAATTTGCATTACGGCGCTACTCTTTAACTTAGCGGGCGATGCACTGCGTGTTATGAACGATCCAACTCTTGCTCGCAAAGGTGAAAAGTAATGTCCCAATTGCCAGGACCAATATTAAGAATAGAAAATTTATCTGTAGCCATAACCCCAAAACATGGTAGGCCAATCGAAATTATCGACCAGATTGATTTATCTGTTAAAACGGGCGAGCGGCTAGCAATTGTGGGTGAATCTGGCTCGGGCAAGACTGTCACCGCCATGGCGATCATGCAGCTCATAGACGGTGCGAGCTATCGAGGCAAAATAGAGTTCAACAATGAAAATATTTTAATGAAATCTGAGAAAGAGCTCAATGAAATCCGGGGCCAAAAAATTGCTATGACATTCCAAGATTCCCTTTCAACATTGAATCCGATTATGCGAATTGGGGAGCAAATTACAGAGGTTTTAACAATTCGAGGTATAAAAAAGTCAATCGCCAAATCAAAAACTTTAACTTTGTTAGCAGAATTGGGGTTTAAAACTCCTGTTGATGTCTTCGATCAATACCCCCATCAACTCTCTGGAGGTATGAGACAAAGAGTAATGATTGCAATTGCTCTGATAGCCGAACCGCAAATTTTAATTGCAGATGAACCCACTACTGCCTTGGATGTAGGAATTCAAGCTCAAGTAATGAGTATGATCAATCTTCTTGCAACTAAAAAAAACCTTACTGTAATTCTGATTTCACACGATCTTGGGGTGGTTGCAGGTTTCGCGGATATTGTCCTAGTAATGTATGGGGGAAAAATTGTTGAACGCGGAAATGCTGATGACATATTCTTGCGAGCTAGGCATCCGTACACCAAAGCACTTTTAAACTCAATCCCGACGGTGATGAGGGATCGCTCTATTTTGTTACCAACTATTGATGGCGTGACCGTTGACCCAACTAATCGTCCGGTTGGTTGCATATTCCAGGATCGGTGCCCAGTTGTTCAAAGTTTATGTAAAGTGGAAATTCCCAAGGAAATTTCTGAAGGTGCAAATCATCGATACTCATGTTTTTTCCCTAACTTGGAAGATGTAGTGTGACTTCATTATTTAAGGTCAAAAATTTATCCAAATCATACGGTAACGGGGTTAAGCGAAATTTTGCCTTAAAGGATATCTCACTCGATTTTCCAATTAACGTCTCGGTAGGAATTGTGGGTGAATCTGGTTCTGGTAAATCAACTTTAGCGAGATGCTTGATTGGGCTGCTCAAACCTGATTCCGGTTCAATTGTATACAAGGGTAGCGACGTCTCCAGTTTCAATGCTTCCGACTATCGAAAGTTCCGCCAGGACGTACAGATGGTATTCCAGGATCCTTACACAAGTTTAAATCCTCGGATGAGGATTCAAGAGATTGTTGGTGAGGGTGTGAAAGTATTTGACTTGGCAAAGAATAAGGATGAGCTATTTGCTAAAACTGCTTCAATTTTGAATCAAGTGGGTATATCAGAAGAGATGTTTAGCAGGTATCCCAGACAATTTTCAGGTGGTCAACGTCAACGCATCAGCATAGCGCGAGCATTAGCTGTTGGACCTAAAGTTCTGATTTGTGACGAACCAGTATCCTCTCTCGACGTCTCTATCCAGGCTCAAATTTTAAATCTCCTGCGTGGGCTCACCAAAAATTTGTCGCTCAGTATGATCTTTATTTCACACGATTTAGGTGTAATTAGGTATGTCTCTGATTTTATTGTTGTGATGCAAAATGGAATTGTTGTTGAAACTGGATTTCCTGAACAGATTTTTGAAGATCCTCAGAATAAATATACAAAAAGTTTGTTACACGCAGTACCAGTTCCCGATCCAAGGATTCAACGCCCACGTTATTTACTCAAATGATCAATCTTGAAAGTGATAGGTATCGTAGAATTCTTCAACAAATTATTGCGATTTCGAGCGTAACTGGATTCTCCACAGCCTTGACCGACTTTCTAAGTTATCGTCTGAAGGAGTTTGGCTACGAGGTAAAGATTAACCAAGTTCAACCACATTTGTGGCAAAATGATTTTCAAGGTTCTCCGCCCGATAACCAAGGCGCAGTTTTTCTTGATTACATTATTGCCTATCCACCCCCAGGAAAAGATTCGGGATTGTTACTGTTTGCTCATTATGACACCGAAAATTATATTGGATCTGAATTGGATTTGACTCTGACGGAAGATGAAGGTCGGTTTTATGGACATGGTATTGCAGATGACAAAGCAGGTGTGGCTGCCATTCTTTTGAGTATTGAAAATAGCAAACTCGCAAAAGAACCATATTTACCAGCAGTTGTATTTGCACAGGCGAAGCAGGGAGGATCCCTAGGAATGTCGGCAGCAATCTCACAAGTCACACAACGATCTGCTGCAGTTTATGCGCATCCTGCTGAGAGTAAACAAGGCTTTAAACAAGTAAAGACTGCTTCAAGAGGAGTAGCGAACTTTGAATTATTTTTTAAAGGAATTGCACCATTTGAAAGTGAGGAGAATACTCCTGTTAGCGCAGACCCTCGTGAGGGTTTGAGCGCTATTGAAATAGCAATCAAATTCATTCAAGAGGTCACCTCGTGGAATGACCCTGATATCGTCTGGTTAGTCTCCGATGTAGCCTCGAGCGGTTCACACTTCCAAGTACCCATTGAGTGCAGAGTGCGTGTCTCAGTCTGGTTTAAGAAGTTTACAATTCAAGATGTAAACAGTATTTTGCAAAGCAGGTATGGCTCTATTGTTAGAAAGATAAGTCCTATTGAAAATCCCTTGCCACAATTAGTGGGTATTAGAGCAAATCCAGCTGAAAGTATCAGTAATGAGTTTGTCAAGTTAGTTAAAGAAATTATTTTTCTTTACACCTCAGAAGATGTAAAAGACTATGAGTGGCATTCCGCTAGTGATATACGATTTCCAATTTTACATCTAGGAATTCCGACAGCTGGGCTTGGATGTTTGGCTGGAGGTTTTTATGGAGGCAAAGAATGGATTGATAAAGATTCTTTTCATCAGTTTGTCCAGATACTCACACAACTTTCAGGACGTTATCCGAAATGACTCTTCATAATATCCTAGGTATTGATAAAAATATCAAGGGGTATGTCCTCAGCCATGAACATATATTTTGTGATTTTACCGAAGTTACAGGTGATTCAGACCATTTGTTGAATGATAAAGCAGTAGCACTGCGAGAATTGGCACATTTTGCCAACATTGGTGGAGCAGCAATAGTGGATATCACTCCTACTGATCTGGGTCGCCAACCACAATTACTTGTGGATATTGCATCCAAAACCGAATTAAGTATTATTATGGCAACCGGATGGTACAGAAAAGCTTTCTATCCGCCTGAAATTGATATCACAAGCTCCAAGGCTCTCTCTGAAATCATGATATCTGAATTGACGAGAGGAATAGACCTTCCCTCTGGTGACAGGGCAATAGCTGGGATAATTGGTGAAATTGGAGTTGACCGAGATTTAGTCTCTGCTCAGGAAGAAAGAGTTTTACGAGCAGCAGCAATGGCAGCATTAGAAACTGGCGCACCAATTTCAACGCACTCATCGATGTACCCCGTAGGACTTCAACAACTTGAGATTCTTCGACAGTATCCACTTGAATCAAATAAAATTATAATCGGACATGCAGATACGTATTTAGACGCGGACTACCATAAAAAAATTGTTGATGCTGGTTGCTATATTCAATTTGACACCATAGGTCGCTCACATATGAATTCAGATCATGACCGAATTTCTGCAATTATGCATCTAATCGAAAATGGATATCAAAAGCAATTGCTACTTTCGACAGATCGATGCTTTAGGAGTGATTTAAAAACGTTTGGTGGTTTGGGATATGATTATTTGTTTACAAATTTTAAAAAATTACTAGGTGAAGCTGGACTAGGGTCTGATAAATTTGACGAAATCACAAAAGAGAATCCAATCATGGCGCTATCTTGGTGACTAAATTGATAGAAGTTTTTTTACCCCCTCTCCCTACGGCCATGGATCAATAAAACTAGACTCTATTTCGGCATTCAATTAAAATTACGGCTTCTCACACATTCTAAAAGTTTAATCGGTAAGGTAGTGATATGTGCATCAATAAAATTTTAATTTTCAATTATAATTAACTAGTTGTAGTCATTACTAGTCATTGAATTAAACCGTTTTAAAATTGCACTGCCTCACATAAACTAGTAAAGTTACGACATATTGCTAGTCAGTAAAATTAAAGTGACGCACGTATACGATAGTATGATTTTACGAAAAGAATGGATTATTTATGAACCACGCAGTAGAAACTAAATTATATATCCGTTGATTCTTCTACAGAAATTTGCTGTTATTGCTGAGTTTATAGGTGACTTTCAAGGGTTTAGATAAGTGCACAAAGCTACAATAAATATTTGTTAGACATGTTCAAGTTATAAACGAGAGTATAAAATTTTGTATAAAATCATTCATAAAGTATACTTACTTTAATTATTATATTTTGCTAATGAATTCTTCTCAACATGCAAACCTTCAATCGCCAGAAAAACCAATGAAATATCGCTTGTAATTCTTTGTTTATCTGACAATATCAGTGTAAGAAGTCACACCTATGCATTTTTTATAATACAATGCTGTTGGATTGTCCATAGAGATCCTTGATGTAGTGGGAGAGAACCAGCATACTCGGGTCAAATTCGTAGATTGGGATCATAGTTGTGAAAATGGACTGGCGCGGATATTGGGTAGCAAGTCCCACACCATTTGACTCAAAAGGTGAAATAGACGTTACGAGTATGGAAAGGCTAATCTCCTTTTATCTAAGTCAAAAAATTCATGGGATTGTAATTAATGGTAGCTCTGGAGAGTGGTGCAGCCAAACTGGTGCCGAACGTAAACTGGTAGCTGAGATATCTGTCAAGGCGGTGGATCAAAAGATTCCTATTATTATCGGGGCTTCTGCCTACACCGCGATTGATGTTATTGAAATTAGTAAGCATGCTCATTCGATTGGTGCCAATGGTGTAATGATCACTCCTCCGCCTTACTACAACTTGACAGAGCAAGAAATATTGAATTTTTATCAAACTATTGAAAGTCAAGTATCAATTCCTATTATGGTTTATAACTGGCCGCGTGGTGTTGGGGTGGATATGAGTGAAAGCTTAATTATTCAGATAGCAAAACTTAGTCAAGTTGCTGCAATTAAAGAGAGTAGTGGTGATGAGGACAAGACATATAGAGTTTTGAAGGGTTTGCGAGACAGTTCAGTAGACATCAGTTTCTTTGCAAGGTTTATTCACCCAAAAGGTGCGGATGTTTTGAGAACTTTGGGCGGAGATGGAAACATCGATGGTGGTGGTCTAGGTTCTACATTTGCTGTTAAGTTCTATGATGCTTGGGAGCAAAAGAATTTAGTCTCAATGGATGAAAACTCTATTGCTTACAGTGGTCTCGTTTCCAAATTGATGAATAGCGATTACAGCGGTAAATTTGGTTCACCAATCTCTCAGATAAAGGCTTGTATGCGTATTCTTGACCAGCCTGGTGGGTATGTAAGACCTCCACTCATGGAAATATATGATCCCATTCTGTTACGGCAACTAGGAGATATTCTAGTAACAGCAGGATTAGTGAGATAAGATGCGATGCGAATTGTGAGGGCTTATTAATGACTTTTGTAAATAAAACTTGTCAAATTGTTATTAACGGGGATTTTTTTGATGTGCTGGAGAGTAGTTCATTAATGGCAGTTTTGGTCAATAACGGTATTTTTAACCTGAAGGCAAATGGAGTCTCTGGCCAAAAACGATTTGGAATTTGTGGCATGGGAACGTGCTTTGAGTGTGAGGTGACCCTAAAAAATGTGGGGGTCCGACGTGCTTGCCTTTTGAAAACTGAGCCCGGTATGGTGGTCGAAACTGGAATGACTGATGGGTAAACCCACTCCCTCCAGGGGATCTAAGAGAGTTATTGAAACTCAAGTAGTAGTGGTTGGTGGTGGACCAGCTGGTTTGAGTGCTGGATTAATCCTTGATAGGGGACACATATCAGTTTTGCTAATTGATGAGAATTCCGAACTTGGAGGCCAATACTATAGACAACGCGGAGCTCTCAGTAGCTCCTCTATTGATAATTTCCGTCCTAAAGGAACGCACCTCGTTGAGTCGGTAAAAAAATCAAAAATATCTGTACTAACTTCGACTTACATTTTTGCAGTAAGTGACCATGAGAAAACTTTATATGCATTTGATGAGAGCACTAATGAGGTAGTTTCAATATTATATGATTTTGTTGTTGTTTCCACTGGTTCACAGGAACTAGTTTTGCCGTACTCAGGGTGGGAAACGATAAAATGCATGACGCCAGGTATGGTAAGTAGGCTTTTCGATATTGATTTGATCGAGCCGAAGCAATCCGTTGTTCTTGGGGGAAGTGGACCTTTTCTTCTCTCAGTAGCCTCTCACCTTCTGAAGCGAGGGGTAACTGTGAAAGCAATTGTTGAGTATCATCATCCTTATCGAATTAAATTCATATCACTCCTAACATTTTTTTTCCCTTCGCGCTTGATTGAGTACTTAAGTTACAGGAAAATATTGTGGGAGAATAACGTAAGTATTCACTCTGGCTACCAAATTGCTTGTGCTGAACCTCAATCGTCAGGGATTAAGTCTGTGTTTCAACCACTTAACCAAAAAAGTCAGTTAAGTTTTACATCCGATTTCCTTGCGATTTCTTACGGATTTTCCCCAACAATTGAACTAGCCGCCTTATTGGATATTGATCTAAATCAGAGTAACCACAGCCGTTCCCCTGATGTAAGGCTTTCAGGAAAAACAAGTAAAGACTGGGTTTATGTGGCTGGAGAATCGGCAGGTATACAAGGTTGGCGATCCGCCAAAATTCGTGGGGAGGTAGCTGCGCTTTCGATCATAGACAGTTTGGGGACTCTGTCATTAAAAAACCAGATCTTACGTTTTGGTAAGACAATATCTTTAATGTACGAGTCACTATTTAGCAAGATTCGAATATATACTTTTCGAGAGAAAGAACCTTTTAGATTTGTTCCCTCAGATTCGACCATAGTGTGCAGGTGTGAAAATGTCACATATGCAGAAGTTAAGAAGTATCTGAATGAGGATTGGAGCAGTGCTTCAGAAATTAAGGCTGAAACGCGAGTTGGTATGGGAACCTGCCAGGGAAAACAGTGTGGTTACGCCTTGAATCGCCTTTGCACATCCCCGCACTTAGAACCAAGTAATAAGTTTACAAACATCCGTGCTCCCATACGTCCACTGCCAATTTCTGCGTTACTGCAATTAGCTGAAGATCCAGATTGATGGGAAATCAATGAACGCTATTGTGGATGTTGCAGTCGTGGGGGCGGGCATCGTTGGAGCAGCAACCGCTTATGAACTGTCTAAAAAGGGCATGACGGTAGTTATTTTTGAAAAAGGGGCAATAAATCGCGCTGGGTCCGGAGCAACTGCAGGAAATCTACACATCCAGGCGGTTCACAAGAAGCGCCCAGGACAAAAAGTAGCACTCGACCAGGTTCGCTTTTTGCCACTACAACTAGCTGCCTCAAAACTTTGGGACACCGTTGAAGATGACTTAGAGACTGATGTAGAGATGCGTCGCATAGGGGGAATCACTGTCGCAGAAACCGCTGAGGATGCAATAGAGATTCAATCTAAAAGGAAAGAAGAGGAGAAACTAGGCATACCAGGTGAGATTTTAACTTTGGGCCAGTTACGTGAGTTTGAACCACTCCTAGGTAACAGCATTGTGTTGGCAGAATACTGCCCACTAGATGGGTATGTAAATCCTTTAAAGATAACTCCAGCCTGGTTACGGGCAGCTGTAAGAAACGGAGTTGAAGTTTTTCCGTTTACGGAGGTCATTGCAATTTCACCTGCAAGTAAATGTTGGAAACTGACCACGAAAAGTGGCAGCTGGTTAGCAAAAAATGTTGTTTTCGCTCCAGGTCCTTGGACAACGCATCTTATGGCGCAAATTGGTCTTGATATAAAAATGAACTCTGTTGCTATTCAAATGCACCTTACTGAGCGCACTAAACCGCAGATGAGATTTCTAATTCAGCATATAGGACAGGGATTGAGTGTAAAACAAGTTGATGCGGGGCAAATTCTAATTGGTGGGGGATGGCCCGCCAAGCACTTAGACCTAGAAGCATCCTCACCAATTTCTTTGGACAGCGTTGTGGGAAATATGACCTTGGCGACGCGCGTACTCCCCTTTTTAGGGGAATTAAGGTTATTAAGGGCTTGGACCGGGGCACTTGGCGCAACAGCCGATGAGATGCCAATAATTGGTCCAATTTCTGGTTACAAGGGGATTTTTCTAGCTGGTGGCACATACTCCTTCACTTTTGCACCGCTCTGGGCCAGGGTCCTGACACAATTGATCACTGAGCAACCGCTCGCGGTCGATATCGAAGGCTTAAAACCGGATCGATTGATCAATAAATTATCGGGAGTTAGAGGATTTGGTGGATAACCACGAGTTAACCATGTTTGTCAATGGTCAAGCAATGTCAGGAGGTGAGATATCTGTTGGGTTGGCGAAGGCAAAATACCTCGGTCCTTCAAGTACAGCTCCAATTTATGACTTCTATTCATTTCGCGACGAGTTTCCCGGTCTAAAAATGAATTTAAATAGTGGAAAGTCAATTCATGGCGAATTGTATTCGGTGACATACCGAATTTTAAGTGAAGATTTACTTCCTTTAGAGCCAGAGGAGCTAGAGTTAGGAATAATAAAACTTCTTGACGGCAGCGGTAGTCTTGCAATGGTGGTGCGTGATGGAGCTGAGAAACTTCCAAATGTTTTAAATATAACCAAATTTGAAGGATGGCATGCCTATAAGAAATTCAATAAAGGATAAAACAGGGACCCCCTATGAAGATTCTTATAAAAAATGGTCTCGTTGTAAATAGTAATTTGTCTGCGCCGATGGATATTCTGATACAAGATGAGAAAATCGTAGCCTTGCTCCGCCCAGGTGTCCCATCAAATTTTGATCTGACAGAAGCTGAAATAGTTGACGCTCAAGGTATGCATGTTTTGCCAGGAGGTGTTGATCCACATTGTCATATTGGATTTTCATCTGGACAATTCTCCTCCCTAGATAATTATGAACAGGCCACGCGAGCCGCGGTCTGCGGCGGAACTACAACAATTGTGGATTTTGCAATACCAGAAAAAGGTGAGACGTCTTTAGAGGCCCTTTTCAGGCAGAAAGCACGGATTTCTAATTCTTTTTGTGACTCAGCGATGCATGGGTGCATTATCGATTTTCAAGAGGACATTGCGGGAGTAATTCGAAATTTTGAGGCGAATGGTGTGAGAACTGTGAAAATGTTCACCACTTATCGAAATGAAGTAATGGCAAATTCTGAAACCATAATGCAAGTTATGAAAGAATTGATTAAGGTAGGTGGTTTGGTTTATGTTCATTGCGAGTCTGACCACATAATTAGGGAAAATCAACAGGTTGCACTAGAAATTAGTCAAATAAGTAGTGCGTTTCATCATCAAACTCGCAGTGAACTTGCTGAAACAAGCTCGGTAATTGAGTTGTTAGCAATGGCTGAAACTCTAGAGGCACCAATTTATTTTGTTCATCAGTCTTCTCGTGAAGCTGTGGATCAGGTTTCTCACACAAAATTTACAGGCCATAAAGCTTTTAGCGAAGCAGTACTCCACCATCTGGTTTTGGACGACTCAGTGTATAAGTCGCAGTCGTCAGAACGTTTTGTTTGTTGTCCACCAATTCGAAGCCGAACGACAGTTGACCAGCTTCACAAGGTATTAATCAATGGTGATATTGATACCCTTGGGAGTGATCATTGTTGCTATAACGTGGAGCAAAAAGAAATGTTTAAACACGACGTGCGGTATATGCCCAATGGATTACCAGGCGTCGAAACCAGAATCCCTGTGGGACTTTCAAAATTAGTAATCGATGCAGGACTTTCAATTGAAAGATTTGTGGCCATCTCATCTACTAATCCGGCAAAATTAAATGGTCTCTTTCCACGTAAAGGGGTAATTGCACCCGGATCAGACGCTGACTTAGTCATTTGGGACCTGCGCTTTGAAGGTACTGTAAACACCGATAAGCTGCACATGGCGACGGACTACACTCCGTATGAAGGTATGGATCTAAGGGTTAAGCACATAGCAACTTATGTAAGAGGTAACTTGGTGGCCAGCAACTCAGAGCCAATTGAAAATAATAAAATTGGTAAATTTCTTCACGCTAAAAAACTTGAATTTAATGTGACATAGATTCATTTTTATATCTTTAATTACGCGGTCATAATTTTTTTACTGAAATATTACTGTAAAATTGAGCTTCAGCATTGTATGCAGACAGAAAAATATGAATTTTTATATAAAACTTGTTTTGCAAATATTTACGTTGGTGGCCTTTAATTTTGTTTTAATAATTTAAAAACTTGACAGCAAGGTTTATCAGTAACAAATCTACTATTTTGAAATTTCAAAATTAATGAATTAATAAAAAGTTCTAGGGTTTGCTTTAGACGTAAGATAAAAAGGTGAGTGATAAGTACTCATCATTTAAAAGTTCAAACTCATCATCAAAAGAGATATACCAAGTCCGAGGAGGCTAGATAGAGTAATTTTTCCAGTGTGAATACAAAAAAGTCTGGCAAGAAATGTCTTTTGCTTTTTCTCCTGTTGAATTTTACTATCTTAAAAAAGTAAAATTATGGACTAAATTTTTACTATGAGCCAAACAGCACCCTACTTATCAAATATGCATTTACTTATTTCTATATTTTACGAAATTTGGATGTCTATGTTGGGTATATTAGACTCAGCGATGTTAACAACTAGCACAGTTTTGCTGGTTATGTGAATCTTGAAGTGTATTGAATTTACTATTTCAAGAATAAAATAATTTTTGTCACCGAGCGTTACGGCATCTGAGAATATGCTGGAAGAGTTAGAAAATCCAAGTAATCATCTGCAACAGCAACAGCAATAAAGTTATCACGAGCCACCTGATAGATGGTCGCATCTACCGATATTTTTGCAATTTCTTCATCCGCTAATTTCCTTACCAGTTCTGAGGTAATAAGTGTTCCATCCTCAAGGGTTACCTTGTTATGAATCCATTGCCAGATTTGAGATCGAGAAATTTCAGCAGTTGCCGCATCTTCCATCAAGTTAAAAATTGCCACCGCACCTTTGCCTTGAAGCCATTTTTCAAGGTATTGAATTGCAACGCTAATATTGTTGCGCAACCCAAGTTCACTTACCGATCCTGGTGTTGATTTAATATTTAGCAAATCCTCTGCTGTAACATGAACATCTTCTCGTAGTTTATCTTTTTGATTGGGACGATTACCAAGCACTGTCGTAAATTCCTCTCGGCATATTTCTACCATCCCCGGATGGGCAACCCATGATCCGTCAAAGCCATCTACAGCTTCGCGTGCCTTGTCTGCCCTGACCCTTGCAAATGCCGTCTCATTGACTACTGGATCAGAACTTGGAATAAATGCTGCCATACCACCAATGGCATGTGCCCCACGCTTATGGCATGTGGCAACCAGAAGCTCTGTGTATGCGCGCATAAAAGGAACTGTCATAAATACCAAATTTCTATCAGGCAGAACGTAATCCTTGCCTCGCGTGCGATAGTTTTTAATAATACTAAATATAAAATCCCAACGGCCCGCATTCAGCCCTGAGCAGTGATCTCGAAGTTCATATAGAAATTCCTCCATTTCGAAGGCCGCAGGAAAGGTCTCAATCAGAATAGTTGCACGAATCGTTCCACGTTGTATCCCAAGGCAATCCTGAGCAAGGTTGAAAGCTTCATTCCAGAGGCGTACCTCAAGATGGGATTCAAGCTTAGCTAAATAGAAGAAAGGTCCTTGTCCCCGATCAATCTGTAACTGCGCAGATGTTGCCATGTAGAGCGCAAAGTCAACAAAGGCCCCTGACGTAATCTCTCCATCTACCATAATGTGTTTTTCGGGTAAATGAAAACCTCTAGGGCGCATTACAATTGTGGCCAGTTCATTATCTGGGCGTAAAACATACTTTTTACCTGACTCATTCGTAAAATCAATTGTGCGTGTGATTGCTGCTCTGAGGTTGATTTGGCCACCGATAACGTTGTCCCAAAGCGGCGTATTAGAATCTTCTTGGTCAGCAAGCCAGATCTTAG
>Ga0209550_10001700_pt1 | contig 21098 bp, 18 predicted proteins | sample LauGreSuBDMM15SN_2_FD_187567 | JGI IMG/M metagenome (GOLD analysis project Ga0209550, IMG submission 187567) | Freshwater lake microbial communities from Lake Michigan, USA - Su13.BD.MM15.SN (SPAdes) (version 5) | ecosystem: Environmental > Aquatic > Freshwater > Lake | place: Lake Michigan... | reverse complement strand
ATCTGCGCCGCGTTGAAAGAGGCGGGCCACGAGCCGCTGGTCAACGCCCGCACGGGTCTGCTGTGCGACCCCTATTTCAGTGGCACCAAGATCAAATGGCTCCTCGATCATATCCCCGGCGCACGCGCCAAGGCCGAGGCGGGCAAACTGGCCTTTGGCACGGTGGACAGCTACCTGATCTGGCACCTGACGGGCGGGCGCGTTCACGCCACGGATGCCACCAACGCCGCGCGGACCTTGATCTACAATATCAAAACGGGCGCTTGGGATGCCGAGATTTGTGCCCTGTTGGGCATTCCGATGTCACTTTTGCCGCAAGTCAAAGATAGCGCTGCTGAGTTTGGATCAACCGATCCCGAGATCTTTGGTCGTGCCATCCCCATTCGCGGTGTGGCTGGCGATCAACAGGCCGCAACGGTGGGCCAAGCCTGTTTCCAACCCGGCATGATGAAATCGACCTATGGCACAGGGTGCTTTGCGCTGCTGAACACTGGAAGCGATATGGTGCTTTCAAAGAACCGCTTGCTGACGACCATCGCCTATCAACTGAACGGCGCGCCCACTTATGCGCTCGAAGGGTCGATCTTTGTGGCGGGGGCTGTGGTGCAATGGCTGCGGGATGAGTTGAAGATCATAGGGTCGGCTGCGGAAACGCAAACCCTAGCGGGTCAGGCTGATCTTGGGCAAGATGTTGTCTTGGTGCCCGCCTTCACAGGCCTTGGCGCGCCATATTGGCGGCCCGACTGTCGCGGGGCGATCTATGGGCTGACGCGGGGCACGGGGGCGGCTGAACTGTCCAAAGCGGCGCTGGAAAGCGTGGGCTATCAAACCTGTGACTTGCTTGAAGCAATGCGCGCCGATTGGGGCGCTTTGGGAGAGAGTGTGTTGCGCGTCGATGGCGGCATGGTCGCCAGCGATTGGGCCATGCAGTTTCTGGCCGATATTCTGGGCGCGCCGGTGGATAGGCCTGTTGTGGCCGAGACCACTGCCTTGGGGGCCGCTTACCTTGCGGGCCTGCAAAGTGGCCTTTGCCCCGAGCCTGCACGGTTTGCCGAAACTTGGGTGCTAGAGCGCAGATTTACCCCCACGATGGCAACCGATGTTCGCGCCGCGAAATACGCGCGCTGGGGCAGGGCGGTTGCTGCAACGTTGATGGTCTAGACCCGCGCACAGGCGGCAGACGCCCATGGCTATCGCGGCAAACCTATATCAGCTTCGAGCGGATCCAGCTGCTGCCCTGCTCCACCGCCACGACCAGCACCAGCATCATGAGGATGATCGTTAGCGCCTCGTCGTAGTTGAACAGATCGAAGGCCACCTTCAAATCCACCCCAATCCCGCCCGCGCCCACAAGACCCAAGGCCGCTGACCCACGCACCGATTTTTCCAAGGCAAACAGCGATGTGGCGGTGAACGAGGGCAGACAGGCCGGAAAGACCGCTGAAAAGATAATTCCCATCCGGCTGGCTCCAATAGCGCGCAAAGCGTCTTGGGGGCCGGTATCGGCCTCTTCCATTGCTTCGGCAAAGAACCGACCTGCAAAGCCAATTTTGTCGATCATAAGCGCCAAGACACCGGCGGCAGGGCCCAAGCCTACCACGATTATGAAGAAAATCGCCCAGACCAAATCGGGCACGGTGCGGAAAAAGGCGATTATGCCCCGCGCAGCGATCTTGATCACCGGATGCGGTGACAGCCGATCTGTTGCTAGAATGGCAAAGGGAACGGCAAAGACCAACCCCAAAGCGGCGCCTGCAACGGCCATCTGCAAAGTCTCGACCAACTTCCACGTGATATGCTCCACCCGGCTGAAATCGGGCGGAAACATCTGCATCAAGAAGCCCGACGGCGCAAAGAGCCGCGCTGTGCCGCGTTGCAGCTTATCCAAGGAGGGGGCCGTGTTCATGACGCTGGTCAAGACCAGCGCAAGTACCACGATAATCGCCACATATTCGGCGATGGAGCGATGTTGGAACCGTGGCGGGGCGGGAGTGACTTGGGGCATGGGGCGCCTATTCTGTGGGTTTATCAAAAAAGCGGCGCAGCATGGCAGGATCTGCTTGCGATGTTGCCACATCCAATGTGATGACACCGCCGCTGAGTCCAATGATCCTGTCGGAAAAGGCCAAGGTATGTTCCAGCCGATGCGAGATGATGATCAAGGTCAGCCCGTCTTGGCGCGCCAAATCAGACAACAGGCGCATGACATCTTCGCCTGACTGCGGATCAAGGCTGGCATCGGGCTCGTCAGCCAAGACCAGTTCGGGGCGCTGCATCAACATGCGCGCTATGGCCACACGTTGTTGTTGGCCGCCCGACAGGCTGTCGACCCGCTGCAAAGCTTTGTCGGCCAAGCCAACGCGGGCCAGACAGGCCATCGCTTCGGCCCGCACCTCGGCGGGGGCGGCCCATTGCCACCAACTGCGTGGGCCGCTCATACGCGCTTGAACCCCGTGCAGCACGTTAGAAAGGGCCGACAAGCGCGGCACCAAATTGTGCTTTTGCCAAACCACCCCAACCCGAGAGCGAAACTGCCGCAACGCCCGCGCGCCCATGTCGCCGACACTTTGCCCCAACATCTCTATCTTGCCAGAACTGGGATCTGTCAGCCGGATCAGGCATTTCAAAAGTGTGGACTTGCCCGACCCATTCGCGCCAATGATCGCAAGGGAAATCCCTGAGAAAGCGGCAAAAGACACGCCGCGCAACACAACAGGGCCACCGTAAGACTTTGAAAGATCAGACACCAACAAAACAGGCCCCGCCAAAGCGGGGCCTGCCGTTGTGCCAACAAATTGTGGCAGGTTCATACCTTGATCACTCAAGGAAAGCCGAGAATTCGGTCACGCCGACGTTTTCGTACATTTTGCGAACTTGGTCATAGTCGGCGTCGGTGATGGTGGGGTTAAAGCCGCCGCCGATGAACTTGGCGTTTGCGTCAACCGAAGTAACAGCCGCCAGCAGTTCGTCGCCATGGTCGACAAAGGCTTTGCGCATAGCTTCGATCACTTCGGGCTTGACCGTGGCCGAGGCCAGCAGCACGTCATTGGGCAGTTCCGGCCCTTTGACCAGAATGCGCAGCTTTTGATCGGGGAACTTTTCGGTGATCTGGTCAATGTGGGTTTTGTTCACACCGATGGCCGCGATTTCACCCGCGATCAAGGATTCCATAGCGATGTTGCGCTTCAGAAAAACGGGCTCGTAGTCGGTGCCGTAAACCAAACCAGCTTCGGCCAACAGCGTGGCAGGGGCCAAGTGCTGCGAGGTCGAACCAATTTCGCCAAAGGAGATTTTCTTGCCCTTCAGGTCAGCCGCAGCCTGCTCTGCCGCGCCGTCAAGAACGACGATGTTGGAATAGTAGTCGGGGCGGTTCCACGTCACGACAGGCTGGGCCTTCAGGCGGGCGTTGAACACCACGTATTCGGCAGGGCCGGTCAACACGAAGTCAACTTGATCAGCGGCCATTGCTTCAACAGCCACAGTGCGGCCAGATACGGCGAACAATTCAACCTTAAGGCCCGAGACTTTTTCAAGCGCGTCCTTGAACGGCCCCATTTCGGTTTGCAGGGCTTCCAGACCGTCAATGTCTGTCACAGCGAAGCGAATCGTGTCTTGCGCCGAGGCCACGTTTGCGGCGGCGAAGCCCACAAACATCGAGGCAGCCACCAAGCTGGCTTTGATAAAACTGTTCATTGTCATCTCTCCATAGGTTAAACTTCGCAGTACGGTATTCATCTCAAGTTAAGATTTCATGACACTCTCAAGGCACAATGAAAAATAGGTAAATATTTGTTTTTAATAGATTTTTTATAGATTTAGGGGAGGGGGGCTTGCTCTGCCGTTCTTTCGCCATCCTGTGCCGCCGTCGACGGCCATGCAGGTCTGTGCCGATGTGGGTGTTGCGGAAAAATCTCTCAAACTACTTAGGGGTGTTGAGAAAAGTCAGGATTGGCCCAAAAAAAACTAGCCAAGAAACATTATCTCTGCGCTAAATTCTTTCCTGTGAGGAAATTCACAATCGATACTTCCGCCTACCTTACGTGCGATTAAACAACCATAAACGCGAACAGGGTGAAAAAATGCTGAAATATCTGAATACTGCGCTTGGCGCAGCCGCACTATCGCTGACATTGGGGGGTATGCCGCAAGCGGCTTTTGCCCAAGACTCAGCCGAACCGATCATCATCCCGACCCACAACTGGTCCAGCCAAGTGGTGATGGCCTATGTCATTGGTGGCATCTTCCAAAGCATCGGCGACACCGTTGAATATGTGCCCGCCGACACGCAGGCCGTCTACGAAGCCATCCGCAACGGCGACGTGACAATCAGCCATGAAGTCTGGCAGTCGACCTTTGGCGCATCGTTCTACAATGCCATGGCACAGGGCGGCGTCATCGACGCCGGCAACCACGAAGCCATGACTTTGGAAGAGCTGGGTGTGCCCCACTACGTGATTGAGCAAAATCTTTGCCCCGGCCTGCCAGATTGGGAAGCGCTTAAGAACTGCCCCGAAGTGTTCGCAACCGCTGATTCTGAAGGCAAAGGCCGCATTTTGGAAGGCCCGCAAAGCTGGCACGGCGACCTGATGCCTGACCGCATCAAAGCGCTGGGCATCGATGACAAATACGTCGTCAAGTTTGCAGGTTCGGCCGATGCGATCTGGGCTGAACTGGAATCTGCCAAGAAAGAAGGGCGTGGGATCATCACGTTCAACTGGACCCCGAACTTCACTGATGCCGAAGGCTTCGACTTTATCAAGTTCCCCGCCTACACCGATGGCTGCCGCAAGGCTGATGGCGGTGATGGCAGCTGTGGGTCGCCCATTGGTTGGCTGAAGAAAGCGGCGAACTACAAGTTCCCGAAGACCCACCCAAAGGCCTACACGATTTTCACCAAGATCTCGTTCAGCACCGCCCAAATCGGTCAAATGGCAGCGTTGGTTGATATCGACAAACTCAGCCACGAAGAAGCCGCCAAAAAGTGGCTGGCTGACAACGAGGCCGTTTGGACCCCTTGGACCAAGTAAAGCTGTCGCCTGCGAAAGCAGGCCTTGCAAAATAGACCTTACCCCCGCGCACAGCGCTGGGGGTAAGCCTTTTAAAGGGGTATCCAACCCCTCGCCCAGAGAGTTTTCGGGAAAAACGCCATGGCCCAAACTGACCGCGCACCCTCGTCTCAGCCAGTCATCAAATGCGAGGCGGTTTATAAGATCTTTGGCGACAACGCCGCTGCCATGATGCGCAGTTCATCGGGCGTGGTCGAGGCGGCAGCTTTTCAGGCTGCGGGCTGTATCGTGGGCGTCAACAAAGCCACGTTTGAAGTTCAAAAAGGCGAATTGTTGGTGGTTATGGGCCTATCGGGCTCTGGCAAATCAACGCTTTTGCGCTGCATCTCGCGGTTGACTGAACCGACTGCGGGCAAGATTTTCATCGACGGCGAAGATTTAACCGCCATGTCGGGCAAGCAACTGGTTGACCTGCGCCGCAACAAGATGGGTATGGTGTTTCAGAGCTTTGCCTTGCTGCCGCATAAGACCGTGTTGGAAAACATCGCCTTTCCCTTGCTGATCAAAGGCCAATCCACCGCCGCCGCTATCAAACGTGCGATGGAAATGGTGGAACTGGTCAGCCTGAAGGGGCGCGAAAATTACTACCCCCGCCAATTGTCCGGCGGCCAACAGCAGCGCGTGGGCATTGCTAGATCCCTGGCTGTCGAGCCGGATATCTGGCTGCTGGATGAACCGTTTTCGGCGCTTGACCCTTTGATCCGTAAGGAAATGCAGGATGAATTCCTGCGGCTTCAAGGTTTGCTGCAAAAGACCATCCTCTTTGTCACACATGACTTTGAAGAAGCCCTGCGTCTTGCCGACCGTATCGCCATTATGAAAGACGGCGTGATTGAGCAGTTGGATACGCCTGCCAACATCGTCTTGCATCCTGCAACAGACTATGTCGCCAAGTTCACCCGCGATGTGCCGCGCGAAAAGGTGTTAAGCTGCGCCAATCTGATGGAACCGCTCAGCACCGATCCGGTCAGCGCCATGACAGTGCACAAAGATGCGCTCATCGCCACGGTGGCCGAGGCTGTTTTGAGCGAAAGCCATCCGGTGCAGGTGGTGGATGATGCAGGCAAACCCGTGGGGCTGTTGAACCGCAAAACTGTCCTGCACGTTTTGTTTGGCGCGCGCGGCCCGCAGGGCTTGGTCGGATAGGTGGGCAAGATGCGCGCAGACCTTCTCCGCTCTGGCTTTGCAAAGTTTGCCCTGCTCATCGCCGTTTTTCTGGTGCTTTACTTCGCCATTCCGGCGGTAGAGGGCAATTACCTGTGGCGCTTGCCGCATCTGATCTCTGGCTGGCCCGAGCAGATCAACACATTCGTCAGGTTCCTGATGTACGATTGGTGGCCGATCGACATCTATGATCCGGAAATCGAAGAATACGAAGCATCACCCTTGATCAAAGAGGTGACGCGCGCCTTTTCGACGGCGATTTTGTTCTGCATTGATCTTCTGCGCGAGTTTTTGTTGGGCGGGGCTAAGACCTTAGCTGCCTTTGTTGGCTGGGATTATGCGCGCGCCCATCCTGAACTTGCTTGGCCCGCTTTGCCTTGGACGATCGTGGCCGCAGGCTCTGCCCTGCTGGGCTATGCGCTAAAGGGCTGGTGGCTGGCGGTGTTGGCGGCTTGTGCCACGCTTTACATCGCCATTTTCGGCCAGTGGGAACCCGCGATGGAGACGCTCTCTCTGGTTTTGATCGCGGCCCCCATCGCCTTTGCGCTGGGGCTGCTGTTGGGCGTTTTGGCGTTTAAGTCGCGCAGTGTCGAAATGATCCTGACCCCGCTTTTGAACGTCGCCCAAACCATGCCACATTTTTCCTATCTGGTTCCTGTCATGGTGATGTTCGGTGTGGGCGACCATGCGGGGGCGATTGCGACTATTGTGTTCGCCACCCCGCCCATGGTGCGTTTGACGATGCTGGGTCTCAAGAAAGTGCCGGTCGAAGTGGTCGAAGCCGCTGTGATGAACGGCTGCACCAACCGCCAACTGATGCTGAAAGTGATGATCCCTGCGGCGCGGCGCGACATTTTGATCGGCGTGAACCAGATGATTATGCAGTGCTTGGCCCTTGCGGTGATCGCCTCGTTCATCGGGGCCAAGGGGCTGGGGTTCAACCTGCTTTTGGCGCTGAACCAATTGCGGATCGGTCAGGCGTTGGAACTGGGCATCTGCATCGTGCTGATTGCTGTGGTGCTGGATCGCTTGTCGCTGGCTTGGGCCAACAAAGGCACAGACTATTTTGCCGACCAAAGCTTTGTGGTGCGGCACAGGTATTCCTTGATCTTTGCGGCCATCGTTCTGGGCTGCATTGGTCTGGCCTATCTCGGCCGTTTCATTTTCGCGGATGGCATCAATTACTTTTACATGATCCCGCATAATCAGGGCATCACCACCGAGAACTTCTGGCAATCGGGCGTCGATTGGATGGTGGAAAACTGGTATCAAGGATTGCAAGGCTTCAACCGGTGGCTGATCACGCAAGTGCTGATCCCGATGAAGACCGCCTTTTTGGGCATGCCGGTGATTGCGACATTTGTGCTGACGATGGGCATAGGCTTCATTGTGGGTGGCAAGCGGTCGATGGCAACGGTTGGGATGTTCATGCTGTTCATCGCCCTGACCGACTGGTGGGATCGGGCGCTGATCACGGCCTATATGGCGACCTTTGCGGTGATCGTTTCGGTGACCATCGGGTTTGGCATTGGGGTCTTATCGGCGCGCAGCGACAGGGCCAGCAAGATCGTGCTTTTGGTCTGCGACACGCTGCAAACCTTTCCCTCCTTTATCTATTTGATCCCCGTCATCATGCTGTTTGGCGTCACCGACACCTCGGTTTTGATTGCAGTGATCATCTATGCCACCATCCCCGCCGCACGCTACACGATTGAAGGGTTGCGCGCCGTTCCGCTGCCCTTACAGGATCTGGGCCTGATGTCGGGCGCAAATCGGGTGCAAAGCTTTTTCAACATCGAACTGCCCCTTGCCCTGCCGCATATCATGCTGGGCATAAATCAAACCGTGATCTTCGCGCTGTTCATGGTGATCATCGGCGCCATGATCGGCACGGATGATTTGGGGCAATACATCCTAAAGGCGCTGTCGGATAAGAACGGCATCGGCAATGGGTTGATGCTGGGCCTGTGCGTGGCCTTTATGGGGCTTGCGGTAGATCACGTCATCCAAACGTGGGCGCGCAAACAGCGCACGGCATTGGGTCTGGCTTAACGACAGCGTCCTGTCGCCATCACCGGCCCCTGATGCGCGGATCTAGCGCGTCGCGCAATCCGTCGCCGATGTAGTTGACCGACAAGACAGTGAGCGAAATCGCAAGGCCGGGCCAGATCACCCGTTCGGGATACAGCTGAATATACTGCAACCCATCGAACAACAGCCGCCCCCATGTTGGGAAATCGGGCGGAAAGCCAAGGCCAAGGAACGACAGGACAGATTCCGTAATGATGGCCTCTGCCACCCCCAATGTAGCCGCGACCATGACCGGCGAGATGATATTGGGCAGGATATGGCGCAAGATCACACGCCGCGCGGGCACGCCGATTGATTTGGCGGCCAGCACATACTCCCGCTCTTTCAGGGCCAAAACCTCGCCCCGCACAATCCGCGCCGCTTGCATCCACGATGTGATACCAATGGCAAAAACGATCAGCAAGAAGGCCCCAAGCTCTGGCCCAAGCCCCGATGCGATCGTGTCGCGAAACAGCATGACCAGAACCAGCAAAAGCGGGATCAGGGGCAGCGACAGGAACAAATCCGTCAGGCGCATCAAAGGCCCGTCAAGGCGTTTGAAGTAGCCGGCCAAAATGCCAATTCCCGTGCCGACAAAGATGGCGATGATCATGGCGACAAAGCCCACCGCCAAAGACACTTTGCCCGCCGCCATCATCCGCACCATCATATCGCGGCCCAGTTGGTCGGTTCCAAAGGGAAAGCGCAGCGAGGGACCTTGGTTTTTGACCTTCAAGGCTTCGACCACTTTTAACTTCACCTCAGGCCAAAACAAGGGGCCAAAGATCACAAAGCCCGCCAGCAGACCCAGCACGATCAGCCCGAAAACAGCGCCGCGGTGCACCCGAAATTGCTGCCAAACGGCACCGAATTGGCTTTGTGCCTTGGGGATGGCGGTGGATTGCTCATTCATAGCGGATCCTTGGGTCAAGCAGGCCATAAAGCACATCGGCAATCAGGTTAAAGACGACGATGAGCACCGCGAAGATAAAGGCAAGGGTTTGCACCATGGGCAGATCGTTGGCATGGATGGCCCCGATCAGGGCAGCGCCAATGCCGTTCACGCCAAATAGGTTCTCGGTGATGATGGCCCCGCCAAAGATCGAGGGGATGCCAAGCGCAATCACCGTCACCACGGGGATCAAAGAGTTTCGCAGCACGTGTTTTAGAACCACAACCCGCTCTGTCATGCCCTTGGCCCGGGCGGTGCGCACATAATCTTGCCCCATGTTTTCGAGCATCGACGAGCGCATATAGCGACTGATCGCCGCCGCATTGGCCAAGGCAAGCACCATCACGGGCATCGCCATCTGCTTCAATTGCAAAACAAAACTCGGCCAGTCTGTGACCAGCAGTGTTGTGTCATATTTGGTGGGAAACCAGTGCAGCCAAACGGCGAAAATGATGATGAACAACGTCCCGCTGAAAAAGGTCGGCACGGAAAAGCCGATCATCGCCACCAAGGTGCCCATTTGGTCAAAAAACGAATACTGCCGATAGGCCGAATAAATCCCAATCGGCATGGCGATGGCGATGCCCAAAAGATAAGCTGTGCCGATCACCGTCAGGGTTTGGGGAATGCGTTGCCCGATCACCGTAAAAACTGGTGCGCGCGATTGCCAAGATAGGATGCGTTGTTCATCTCCGGCCAGATTTGACCCAAAGCAACCATCGATCAAATTGGCGGGTTCCACCCAAAAGAATTGCCGCAGCCAAAGAATATAGCGCACGAACACCGGTTGATCCGCGCCAAGCGCCTCGATCATCTTTTGGCGCACCTCGGGCGGCACGGTCAGGGGGATTTCTGACATGGGCGATCCGGGGGCCAGATCGACCAGCAGAAAAATGATCAAACTGATGAACAAAAGCGTCGGCAACGCCAAAAGCAGCCTGCGAAGGGTAAAGGTCAGCATGGCCAGCGACGCCTTTGTTCATAAGCCTAAGGAATAGGCGGGCCCCTTGCAGGGCCCGCCCGATGGATTAGATCACTTCACGCGGAACCAGTCTGCCACGTTCCACAACTCGCTGTCCCAAGCGTTGATCTTCACACCGCCCAAGGCATTGGAATGGGCCGACAAAGTGCCACGATGCACCAACGGGACCACGATGCCGCTGTCTTTGGTGACCATGTCGTTCAGCTTTTTGGCCAATTCGGCGCGCTTCGCCTCATCGCGGGTGCCCGACAATTCGGCGACCATGGCATCATAAGCCGGGTCGCAGAACCGGTTCATGTTTTCACCCTGCCACTGGTTTTCAGGCGAGGGGGCTTTGTCGCACTTGTATTGCGTCAAATAGGCTTCGGGATCGGTGCCGTCAAAGTTGTTGGCATACATTTCCACGTCGGCATAGAACTTCTGGAACGTGTCAGGCGAGCCTGCGTCCCCGCCAAAGAACACCGACGGGTCGATGGCCTTCAACTCGGTTTCAACGCCGATCTCTGCCCACCAATCTTTGATCAAGGCTTGGAAGTCTTGACGGATCGGGTTCACAGTCGATTGATACAGGATCGACAGGTTCTTGCCGTCTTTTTCGCGGATGCCGTCGCCGTTGGTATCAACCCAGCCTGCCGCTTCCAGCAGTGCCTTTGCGCCCTCGATGTCTTGCGTCAGGCAACCTGTGTTGTCGGATGCGTAAAGGGCGGGGGCGGGGACGATGTTACACGTCGGAGCGCCGCCGGCCCCGTAGCCCACTTCGGTCAAGGTCTGACGATCGATTGCCATCGAAAGCGCTTTGCGCACGTTGATGTCGGTAAGGAAGGGGTGGGGGTGCTTGACCGTTGCGCGTTCGCCTTCGGGCAAATCAGCCGAAGGATCGGTCATGTTCATTTCCAGACGCTCGACAAGAGTGCCGAAGGCCACAACGAACACGCCTTTGCCCTCTGCCGCCATGGCAGCTTGGCTGTCGGGGGCGATTTGGGTGTTCCAGGCATAGTCAAACTCGCCGGTCGACATCACAGCGCGGGCCGAACCTTCGGCATCGCCGCCGCCCTTGATCACAGCCGAAGCAAATGCCGGCTTTGTCGCATCGCGGTAGTTGGCATTGGCTTCCATCGACACCGTGTCATTGACGGTAAAGCCAGTCACCTTGAACGGCCCCGTGCCAAGCGGCATCGAGTTCGGGTCGGTGCAGGTTGGTGCAGCAGCGCCAAGGCAAGCTGCGAACTGCGCCTTTTGCAAGACGGGCGAGGTCGAGCCGACAAAGGCAGTGAAAGGGTTGGGCTTGGGTGCGTTGAAGGTGATCTTCACGGTCGCAGCATCGACAGCTTCGATCGACTTGATGCCTTCAAACTTCGACAATTGCGCGCAGCCGCCCGCCGGATCCATGCAATACTGGCCGGTAAAGACCACATCCTCTGCCGTCACGGGCGAACCATCGCCCCACAGCAGGCCGGGCAGCAGTTTCCAGGTGATCGATGTCAGATCTTCGGAAATCCCGCCATTTTCAACGCTGGGAATTTCGCTGACCAGTTTGGCGATCAGCGCGCCAGTGTCATCATAGCCCGCCAAAGGTTCAACCACCATCGAGGCGGCAAAGATGTCTTTGGTCCCCGAGGACAGGTAGGGATTCATGATCGACACGGCTTGCGGGAAGGTCAGCTTGACCTCGCCGTCCGTGCCACGCTCGGCAAAGGCTGCCGGCGCCATGGCAAAGGCGCAGACGGCCCCAAGTAGGGCAGATTTCAAGTTCATAGGGTCACTCCTTGTTGAAAGTCGTCTTGGGTGTGAAAACCTCCGGTTGATCCGGCGGTCGGTTTAAGGGTTTGAAACAAGTGACAGGCGACTTTGCGGCCTGGTTCCACTTGCACAAGTGCTGGCTTTTCGGTCAAGCACCGATCAAAGACTTTGGGGCAACGGGTGCAAAAATTGCACCCCTTGGGCGGATTGGCGGGCGAGGGTAGATCGCCCTTAAGCAAAATGCGGCTTCGCGTGCGGGCACGTTCGGGGTTGGGTTCGTTCACCGCCGACAACAGGGCTTCGGCATAGGGATGCAGTGGGCGGGCGTACAGATCATCTCGTGGCGACAGTTCGACAATCCGGCCCAGATACATCACCGCCACCCGGTCTGCGATATGGCGCACCATCGACAGATCGTGACTGATGAACAGATAGGTCAGGCCCAACTTATCCTGCAAATCTTCCAGCAGGTTGACCACCTGCGCTTGGATCGACACATCCAAGGCCGCGATGGGTTCATCACAGACGATGAATTTGGGGTTCAGCGCCAAGGCACGGGCAATGCCGATGCGCTGGCGCTGCCCGCCAGAGAATTCATGCGGAAAGCGGTTGGCAAAGCGGCGGTTCAGGCCCACTTGATCCATCAACTCATAAATCCGGTCCTGCCGCTGCGCCGTGGTTAGCACGGTGTGTTCCACCAGTGGTTCGCCGATGATCGAGGATAAGGACATCCGCGGATTCAAACTGGCTTGCGGGTCTTGAAACACCATCTGCATGGTCGGCCGCTTTTTGCGCAGCGCCTCGGGCGACAGCCGTGCTATATCTTCGCCATCAATCACCACCCGCCCCGCCGTTGGGTCATAAAGCCGCAGCATGGCGCGACCGAGGGTCGACTTTCCACAGCCAGATTCCCCCACAAGCCCCAAAGTCTCGCCTGCGCGGATCGTAAAGCTAACGTCATCCACCGCCTTGATATCGCCGCTGTGACGACGCAACACGCCAGAATAGACGGGGAAATACATCTTCAACCCGTCCACTTGCACCAAATCGGGGGCAATGGCGTCACGCATCGCTCACCCCCGCTGACCAATGGCAGGCCACATCATGCCCTTGGCCTAAGGGCAAAGAATCCAAAGGGCGCCGTTGGGGGTTTTCGGCATCGCAACGCGCAAAGTGCTGAACGCAGCGCGCGCCAAAGGGGCAGGCTTTGGGCGCTTGTGCCATGATGGGCGGCTGACCCTCGATCACGGAAAGGCGCGCCTCGCGCTTGCCAGTGATCGTGGGAATGGTGCGCAACAGGGCGCGGGTATAGGGATGTTGGGGGTTGTGGAAAATCTGATCGACGGGGGCGTGTTCCACCACCTGCCCACCATACATCACCATCACACGGTCGGCGATGCCCGCAATCACGCCCAAATCATGGGTGATCCAAATGATCGCCATGCCAAGTTTTTTCTGCAGATACTTCATCAACTCAAGAATTTGCGCTTGAATGGTCACATCCAACGCTGTGGTGGGCTCATCGGCGATCAAAAGGTCGGGCTCACAGGCCAAGGCGATGGCGATCATGACCCTTTGCCGCATCCCGCCAGAAAATTGGTGGGGATAGTATTTCACCCGTTTGGCGGCATCAGGAATGCCGACCAATTCCAGCAACTCAATTGACCGAGCGCGCGCTTCCGCCTTTGACAGGCCCATATGGCGCGTCAGAGGCTCGCAGATTTGGTTTTCAACGGTGAAGACGGGGTTCAGGCTGGTCATCGGGTCTTGAAACACAAACCCCACCTTGGCCCCGCGCACGTCAGACAGGTCTTTCGCTGACATCTGCAGCAAATCGCGCGTGCCCAACATCACTTGGCCTGCCCGCACTTCGGCTGGCGGGGTTGGCAAAAGCCCTACCAAAGACATCATGGTGACAGATTTTCCCGACCCGCTTTCACCCACCACACCCAAAACCTCGCCGCGCTTCAAAGCGAAGCTGACGGCGTTGACAGCGTGGATCTCACCCTGACGCGTATGAAAAACGGTCGTAAGCCCCCGTACATCCAGAACGGGCGCGGCCTCGTCGGCCATGGAAATCTCCCCGAAATGTCGGACCTTTTAATTTTTTCGTTGGAGGATCAGCTTTGCCGCTCTCTTCTTGAAAGTAAAGTGCTTCGAAGCGCGCCCGGCAGATCATTCCAGATTTTGGGGGATGTTAGGGCCTGTTTGCGCGAAAACGCACATTTCCTTGGCTCTGCTCTTGTGTGAACTCTGCGGAGATTTTCTGGCCTTTCCGTTGACCGAACGCCCCTGACGATGGTCATTAGGTTTCCCTATGTTTCAGATCGAAATTCGGCGCAAACCTGCCAGCGGTTCGGGTGAGCCTGTCTATTGGCGGCTAAGGGCCCTGCATGCGCAACCGCTGCTGCAGGCGTAAGGCGGAGTGGGGCGCATTTGCAAATATGGCGCAAAAGCTTTTGATTTGACAAAGAACTCGTCGCTTTCCGCCAGATTGGCGGGCCCGCTTTTGGCTCAGAAACCTCGCGCATTGAAGGGTCAAAAGCACGCCCTTTTTGCACGGTGGGGAATGGGTAAGGTGGGCTCGTGGGCTCCTTACGCGGGGGCGCCCAAGGCTTGACCAACGGAAAATCGCCCTGCTAGGGTTGGGCAAGGAACAGCGGTAAGCGCTGAATAAATCGATGAAATTTAGCAGGCGGCCCGAATGGGGCAGGCGTGCAATGGGGGATCAAAATGGCGTCTGAAGTAGGGACTAATCGTGCCAGCGCGGCTGTCTGGATCTTTCGCGTGCTGGTCGTGGCTGCGGCCGCCTATATGGTTTATACATGGTTGGCGCCGTGGTGGGGCGCTAAGGTTGCAGTTTTGCCGGGCGAAGATCACCTTGTCTTGCATCCTTGGGGGATCGAGGCTGTCGCGCAGATCCGTGCAAATTCGGACGAGTCCCTGTATTCCATGCCTTGGTTCTTTGCGCCCTTCATGTGGACCTATCTGACAGTCTGTATGTTGGCGCTTGCAGCCAGTCTTTTTGTGGATCGGACGGTCTCAATCGGCCGGATCAAGTTGCCGCTTGCGACTGTTTTGATCGGACTGGTCGGGGTGTCTTACTTTGCCTGTGTCAGCCTTGCCTATGCCGTTGGCGAGTTGCGGGCCGGATGGGCCGGCAGCAACTTCATCGGCAAATCCATGATCCACAACAGCACGATTGATGCCAAGATCAAGATGACTTCGGCCTTGAAAATCGGGTACTGGTTGGCGCTTTATTCAGGCCCAGCGCTGATTTTCTTGGCGCTTATTCGCGGCCTGTTTGTTCGCAAGCCCAAAGTCTAAAAGAGCGTTTAGGCAGACCCCAAAGGTATCGGCAAGGGCGCGGCGCTGTCTCTTGTTTTGCTGCTGAGCACGCTCTAGATCTTTGGCATGAGCGTTGATTTTCGCTTTTGCTGATGGGGTTTATCTTCGTCGGGTCATCACAACCGCACGCGGTCATAAGACTGCGCTGTGAAACCTGAAAGGCTTTTCTATGCCCTTCGTCAATATCCGTATCGTCAAAGAAGTGATCGCCGATGATCCTATCGGCAAGAAATCCGCAATGTCGGCCAAGATCGCGGCCGCTATTGCTGAAACGGCGGGCATCCCGAAAGACGATGTCTGGATCGTGTTTGAAGAGATTGCAGCCCACGATTGGTTTGTGGGCGATGCAAGCGTGCATAAGTTGCGCCAAAAGCCCTGATGCCTTAGGGCTTTTGCGCGCCGGTTGCAGCGACATAGATCGAATACAGCGACGAGGTCGCCGCGATAAACAGGCGGTTGCGCATTGGGCCACCAAAGGTCAGGTTCGCCACCGTCTCGGGAACAAAAATCTTGCCCAGACGGGTTCCATCGGGGGCAAAGCAATGCACCCCATCGCCCGCACTTGACCAAATGTTCCCCTCGACATCCACGCGAATGCCATCGGGCAGGCCCGCGTCGATCTCTGCAAAGACACGGGCGTTGCTCAGTTTGCCGGCTTTCACATCAAACACCCGAATATGGCGCGGCGCGGAAGGGTCGTGGCTATAGGCGCTGTCGGCGATGTAAAGTTTGCTTTCGTCGGGCGAGAAGACAAGCCCGTTGGGCTGGGCGAAATCATCTGCCACCAGCGTCACAGCCCCTGACGGATCGATCCGGTAGACGCCGTGCACGGGCTGCTCTGGCGTGGCGCGGTAGCCTTCGTAATCCGACATGATCCCATAGGTCGGGTCGGTGAACCAGATCGAGCCATCCGAATGCACCACCACGTCATTGGGAGAGTTCAGCCGCTTGCCCTGAAACCGATCGACCAAAACGGTGAGAGAGCCGTCCACCTCGGTCCGCGTCACGCGGCGCGCACCATGTTCGCAAGAAACGAGGCGACCCTGCCCGTCGCGGGTGTGGCCGTTGGCAAAGTTCGATTGGCTGCGAAACACCGAAACGCCATCGCCCATTAACGGGTTGGCGCAATAGCGCAGGATGCGTTGGTTTGGAATGTCGCTCCACAGCAGGCATCCCAGATCGTTGAACCAAACCGGTCCCTCGGCCCAGCGACATCCGCCGTAAAGCTTTTCAAGGCGCGAGGAGCCAACTGTCAGATACAAGAACCGCGGGTCATCAACTTGATATTGTGCCTGTGTCATCGCTTCCCCCTGCGCGCCTTGTTTTGTCTGCTTCAGCCTAACTGGCGCTTTCAGGCCAGCACAATCGGCGCAAGCTGTCGAATGATCATAAAGGTCGATCGCCGCGTTGTGCAGTTGGCATTCACGGCTGCGCTAGGGCTGCATCATGAAAGAGAATGTTGCAGCTGCATAGTCCCAAAGCATAGGGCCATTTCCCTGCATAGATTAACCATCTCGATCTGCGGGCGAGTTCTGTGGCACCACGATTTCTCGGTGTAAAACAGCGGCAAAGAAGCCATCGGTCTCATGCTGTGCAGGGGTAAGTGAGAGGTGGTCGAAGGGGGCAACCATTGCCAGATGCGGTACAACCTGTTGCACTGGCACGATGCGAAAAGTTGGATGGGCTGCCAGAAAAGCGGCCACCTGTTCTTCGTTTTCTTCGCGCAAGACGGAGCAGGTCGCATAAACCAGCCGCCCACCGGGCTTCACCAGGCGCGCTGCACTGGAAAGGATGCGCGCTTGCAGGGCAACAAGACCGCCCAGCCCCAAGTCCGGCATCCGCCAACGGGCATCGGGATTGCGCCGCCATGTGCCCGTGCCGCTGCAAGGCGCATCGATCAAGACGTGATCAAAACTGCCCTTGTGGCGCTTGACCCATGAGTCAGTTTCGCTGGTCAGCGCCCGTGTTTCCACATTGTGCAGCCCCGCGCGGCGCAAGCGCTCGGCGCAGCGTTTCAGGCGCGCTTCGTTGATGTCGCAGGCGATGAGATGGCCTTTGTTCTGCATCTGGGCGGCGATGGCCAAGGTCTTGCCGCCGGCCCCTGCGCAAAAATCCACGACGCGGTCGCCGGGCTTGGCATTTACCAACAGCGCCACAAGCTGCGAGCCTTCGTCTTGGATCTCGATCTCGCCGGTTTTTAACCCCGCCAGCCGCGCCAAAGACAACCGCTCGCGCAGGCGGATGCCACGCGGGGCAAGCTTGGTGGCCTCGGCGTTCAGACCCATGGCCTTTAACGCGCTCAGCACGGTCTCGCGGTTGGTTTTGATCTGGTTGACCCTTAGATCAAGGGGTGGTGGTAAAAGCGTCGCAACCATCTCGGTCTCAAACGCCTGCCCAAAGCGCTGCCTTAACGGGCCAGCCGCCCAAACTGGGCATTCTAAACGCACCTCTTGGGGCATTTCCGCATGGTCCATTGCAGAACCGCGCAAGCCCAAAATCAAAGCGTATTCGGGCTTTGACAGGGCGGCAGGTGCCAACTTTGCCCCATCAAACAGGCGCTTGATCTGATCAGGCGTTTGGCCTTCGGCCAGTGCAAGCCAAGCCAGAAGCCGATTGCGCAGGGTGTCGCGGCTTTGCCGCCGTGCCAGCCACCAGCCAAGCCGCGCCCGATGCCGCAGCAATGCGTAGAGCAGCTCTATGATCGCGCCGCGATCTGCATCGTTGATGTGCCGCCTGTCGCGAAACCAGCCAGAGGTGACGGCATCCGCAGGGCGCGGGGCGCTTTCGACTTCCGACAAAAGCTCGATGGTGGATTGCAAGCGTGTGGCGAGGATCACGGGTGACACAATCAGGTTGAGAATACGAAGAAATCGCGGTGCAACATGGGGGCTGTGGCTGTGCTCTTCCGTTCGCCCCCTTCAGCCTTGCGGCTTCTACTGGGAACGGGCCGTTTTGCAAACGCATTCCTGCGATAAAGCCTAATCTGCGGGTGCTCGCTTGGCTGCACGGCTTCGACCTTATCTGCTTTCCCAAAAGGGCCATACCCATTAGACATCATAATCTTTGAAGATTTGGGGAAAAGCTATGGCGCAAAATGCCACCATTTACAAAGTCGAGCTGTCCGTTTCGGACATGGATCGCCATTATTATGAGACCCATAAGCTGACAATCGCCAAGCACCCTTCGGAAACAGATGAACGGCTGATGGTGCGCATTCTGGCCTTTGCGCTGAATGCGCATGAGAATTTGGAAATGACCAAGGGCCTTTCCACGGACGACGAGCCCGACATTTGGCAGAAAAGCTTAAGCGGCGAGCTGGATGTTTGGGTGGCACTTGGATTGCCCAGCGAAAAGGTCATGCGCCAATCCTGCGGCAAAGCCCGCAAGGTTATGGTCTATCCCTATGGCGGCAAACCTGCCGAGATTTGGTGGGACAAGATCAAGAACAGCGTGATCCGTTTTGACAATCTTCAGGTGGTGAACTTGTCGGAACAAGACACCGCCGCATTATCCAAACTGGCGGCCCGCGCGATGAAGGTGCAGGTCAATATTCAAGAAGGCGACGTGATGGTCAGCGTCGGGGATACGATTGTTTACGTCACCCCGCTGACGTGGAAGGCGGCTTCGTAATTCGCATCTGCGCGCCGCAAGAAGGCTGCCATTGCGCAGTTTCATGGTTGTCATCGTTTGCCTCACAACACAGCGTCCGGTGCCTATAGACGATCACAGGCTTTGCGGAACGCGCCCTTTGTGTGCAACACTGCAAACTGTCAGGCGTGACACTGTCTTTGGTTGAAGAAAGTTGGGAGAGATTGATGCCAATCTGGTCTGTTCGCGTGCTGTTGACCAGCATTGCTGTTGCAGGGTTTGTGGGTACTGGTGCCTTGGCCGATACGTCCGACCAGATCCGATTGGCCGATCTCATCGAGCACACAACTGTGACCGGTCTGATCGACAATTCTGCCTTCCTGCCCAGCGCTGCGGCCCAACCCGCCCACCGCGATTTTACAGGCAGTATCGCGCTTGGCGAGGTTTTGATGGAAACCGACCCCGCCGTCTTCACGTCAACAGACGTCTTTGGCAAGAACCCGCAGGTCTTTCCAGCCGTGACGCTGGCCTTTTATACAGCGGAAGGCGATCTCGTCCCGGTCGACCGTGATGTGATCCGCGCAGGATCGACGGCGGCGGGGACAAGCTACTGGGACATGATCGTGCAACCGGGCCGTGTCTGGTCTGAGCCGCGGGACGGTGAGTGGTCACGGGCTGCTTTTCCCTTCGCGCTTGTCCATTCGATCGAGGGCGAAAGCCACAATGGGGTCGCGACCTTTCTGTACCGCGAAGGTGCCGTCTCGGACTTGCGTTTCCAAATCGTCCAGCAGACATCACCCTACTATGTTGAGGACTATTTCACTGCTTGGGGCCTTTCGCCCGCAAGCTTTATTCCCAGCGGCATCAAAGACCTAAAGCGGCTGCAATTTGACTATTCTTTGGAAGTGGCAGACCGGTTCCCCATCGCGAACTGGAGCGATCTTGAAGCACGGGTCGGCGCAGAGGCGCTTGTGGATTTCGAAAGTGCCATGTCGCAGGACGAGGTTCTTGTCAGCGGTCTGGTCGTCGATGGCACCTTTTACCAGAAACCGTGCAAAAGCGCTGCGGGAGCCTTGCCCTATTGCGACACGGCTGGCTTTGGCGTGTGGTCAGCGACCAAGTCTTTGGCCAATGCCGCGGCTCTATTGCGACTGGCGCAGAAATACGGGCCAGAGGTCTTTGATGCTAAGGTCGTAGATTACATCACCATCCCCGCCGCCCATGACGGCTGGCGGGATGTGACCTTTCGCGACCTTTCGAACATGGCCAGCGGGGTCGGCTTTGGCAGTGACCAGCGCGAACCAAATGACAGCGGCGACGGGTACCTCGACGGAAATTATGCCGAATGGTACGAGGCGCCAAGCGAAGCGGAGAAAATCGCGGCCTTGGCCAAAACCCCTGATCTTCCCTGGGGCCCAGGCGAGGTGACCCGCTACCGTGACCAAGATATGTTCCTTCTGGGCGCAGCTATGAAGGAATATCTGCGGCGCAAAGAAGGCCCAACAGCCGATCTGTGGGATATGTTGCAGGACGAAGTTTACCGCCCAATCGGCATCCATCATACGGCCACCAACCGCACGATCGAAAGCGACGACAGTAAGGGCCTGCCTGTGATGTATGCAGGCCTTTATCCCACCCTCAGCGACATGGCCAAGATCGCAACCCTGTTTCAAAACAAGGGCCGTCATGGCGACACCCAAATCCTTTACGCCCCGATGCTTGAAACGATGATGGCGGGCCCAGAAGATCGCGGCCTGCCGACCGGTGGGGCGAACGATTTCGGCGAAGAGCGCTATTTCATGTCGTTTTGGACGACGCGGTTTGACGCGGACGAGACGTGCAAGCTTTATGTGCCGGCAATGTCGGGTTGGGGCGGCAACACGGTGGTGCTGATGCCCAATGGTATGATCGGGATCCGTTTGGCAAAGAACTGGGATGGCAACGAAGCCGTCGATGATTTCAGCGGTATGATCGCCGTTGCAAACCGCTTGGATCCGTTTTGTAAGTGATAAAGCATCCTGGGGCGACCGTGGCGTGGGTTGCCGGCAGCTGGCAAGTCGGCCACCCTTTGATGGATTGTCGTCTCAACACGACAAAGGCGGTGAGTATCGCACCACATGGAGATGACGGGTTTCGTTACGACCCAAACATCTTCAGATCCTGAAGTTGTTGGCGATCTGTTGGTCTG
>Ga0209550_10001699_pt1 | contig 21108 bp, 16 predicted proteins | sample LauGreSuBDMM15SN_2_FD_187567 | JGI IMG/M metagenome (GOLD analysis project Ga0209550, IMG submission 187567) | Freshwater lake microbial communities from Lake Michigan, USA - Su13.BD.MM15.SN (SPAdes) (version 5) | ecosystem: Environmental > Aquatic > Freshwater > Lake | place: Lake Michigan... | reverse complement strand
CTGAAAACTGATTACTCCTCCTCCCCATTTTCATGCGATTTCGAATAGTTGCGCCATTTTTCAATCACGTCTTGCATGTCTTGTGGTAATTCGGTATCAAAACGCATCATTTCGCCTCTGGCTGGATGCACAAAACCAAGTGTTTTAGCATGCAAAGCTTGTCGTGGCAAAGCTTTAAAACAATTGTCGATAAATTGTTTGTATTTGGTGAAAGTGGTTCCTTTTAAAATCAGATTTCCGCCATACCGCTCATCATTAAAAAGGGTATGTCCAATGTGTTTTAAATGCACCCGGATTTGGTGTGTTCTGCCTGTTTCTAAAATGCAAGAAACCAAAGTAACATAGCCAAAACGCTCTAACACTTTATAGTGCGTAACGGCTGGTTTTCCTACTTCTGGATCGGCAAAAACGGCCATTTGCATGCGGTCTTTTACGTGTCGGGCAATATTGCCTTCAATCGTTCCTTCATCTTCTTTCACATTTCCCCAAACTAGTGCAATGTATTCTCTTTCGGAGGTTTTTGCTTCAAATTGCTTGGCCAAATGCGTCATTGCCGCTTCGGTTTTGGCAATTACCAAAAGACCCGAAGTATCTTTATCTATGCGATGCACCAAACCTGGTCGTTCGCTACTGTTCATAGGCAAATTCTGAAAATGAAAAGCCAATGCGTTGACCAAAGTTCCGGTATAATTGCCATGTCCGGGATGCACCACTAATCCTGGTGGCTTGTTGATGAGTAACAAAGCATCATCTTCATAAACAATATCAAGCGGAATATCTTCTGGGTCAATTCGGTTTTCGTAAGGCGGATGTGTCAACATAATCGTAACAACATCAAATGGTTTGACCTTGTAATTTGATTTTACAGGAACATCATTCACATAAATATCGCCATTGGTTGCAGCATTCTGGATTTTGTTGCGGGTAGCATTTTGAATTAAATTCATCAAAAATTTATCGATGCGCAACAACAGTTGTCCTTTCGGAACTTCAAACCTAAAATGTTCGAACAATTCGTCTTCGAGGTCGTTATTTTCTGTGTTCATTAGTCTTGTGGTGTTGCTGTAGTATCTGTTTCTTCTTCAAAACCTACTTTTCCGTCGCCAACAACTAAGTCGATTTTTGAAGATTTAAGTACTTTGTCGCCTGGTTTCAATTCTTTTCCGTTTTGAGACATTTCTAAAACCATGTCTTTTCCGATGTAGGGTTTATAGGTAATTTCGCCTACTTCAAGTCCAATTGATTTTAAAGAAGGTTCGGCTTGACGCAAAGTTTGTTCTATTAAATTTGGAATTCTAACAGCTGTAAAACCAGAAGAATTGATTTTGATATAAATTTTTCTGCCCGATTTTACTTTTGCTCCAGCCAATGGATCTTGTTTTACCACAGAAAATTTAGGATAATCTGGATTGTAATCGGTAGTATCTAGCAATACATATTCTAAATCCGCAGCATCAAGTTTCTCTTCCGCTTGTTCTACCGTTAATTTTGCAACACTAGGCACGGTGATTTCTTCGCCATGATTGGTTGAAAATTTAATGTATTGCAACAATAACAACATCAAACCTATAATGATGCCAAAAGCGATTGCCGCTTGGGTAAAAAAAGTTTTGCTAGTGAGGTATTTTTGTAGACTCATGGTTTATTTTAAATTTAGGCAAAGATATAAAAATTGTAAAGGCATTCTGTTTCAAAAAAAATGATAATTTTGCACTTCTAAATATAAGTTATAAGTTATGAGGTTATAAGTTGTAGGTTAAACCTTAAATACAAAGGATAAAAATGATTTTAAATCTAAATATTTTTATTTATTAAAATTTGAAACTGAAAACTGAAAACTGAAAGCTGACCACTGAAAACTGAAAACTGAAAAGATGACAATCCCTGCACAATTCGACGCTAAAACTATTGAAGATAAATGGTACGCCTATTGGATGAAAAACAAATATTTTCATTCAAAACCAGACCATAGAACACCTTATACTATCGTAATTCCGCCACCAAATGTAACAGGAATTTTGCACATGGGACACATGCTTAACAACACGATTCAAGATGTTTTGATTCGTCGTGCACGTTTGAAAGGTTTCAATGCCTGCTGGGTTCCGGGTACGGATCATGCTTCGATTGCCACAGAGGCAAAGGTGGTTGCCAAATTAAAAGCTGAAGGTATCAACAAAAACGACTTGTCTAGAGAGGAATTTCTAAAACATGCATGGGAATGGACCGATAAATATGGTGGAACCATTTTAGAACAACTCAAACAATTGGGATGCTCTTGCGATTGGGATAGAACAAAATTTACAATGGATGCAGATATGTCCGCTTCTGTTATTCGGTCGTTTGTAGATTTATACAACAAAGGATTGATTTATAGAGGTTATAGAATGATCAATTGGGATCCTGAAGCAAAAACTACTTTGTCTGATGAAGAAGTAATTTTTGAAGAAAGACAAGGAAAATTATTCTATATCAATTACAATATTGAAGGAAGCACAGATTTTTTAACCGTAGCGACCACCAGACCAGAAACCATTTTTGGAGATACCGCCATTTGCATCAACCCAAATGATGATAGATTTTCACATTTGAAAGGAAAAAAAGCCATTGTGCCTATTTGTGGACGTGTTATTCCAATTATTGATGACGAATATGTTGATATCGAATTTGGAACGGGTTGTTTGAAAGTTACTCCCGCCCACGACATGAATGACAAAACGCTTGGCGAAAAACATAATTTACAGATTATAGATATTTTTAATGACGATGCATCGCTGAATTCTTTTGGTTTGCATTACCAAGGAAAGGACCGATTTGTTGTTCGTGAGGAAATTGCAAAAGAACTAGAAAGTATCGGTGCTTTGTCGAAAACAGAAACTCATTTGAACAAAGTGGGCACGTCAGAAAGAACAAAAGCCGTAATCGAACCAAGATTGTCTGATCAGTGGTTTCTAAAAATGGAAGATTTAGTAAAGCCTGCTATCAAATCTGTTTTAGCAGACAATGAAATTAAATTATATCCTAAAAAATTCGAAAATACTTACAGACATTGGCTAGAAAATATCCGCGACTGGAATATTTCGCGTCAACTTTGGTGGGGACAGCAAATTCCGGCTTATTATTATGGTGATGGCAAAGAAGATTTTGTAGTCGCTGAATCTATCCAAGAAGCTTTAGCATTAGCCAAGTTAAAAACCAACAACCAACAACTAACAACCGACAACTTAAAACAAGACAATGACGCCTTAGACACCTGGTTTTCTTCTTGGTTGTGGCCGATGGCTGTTTTTGGAGGGATTATGGAGCCAGAAAACGAAGATTTTAAGTATTATTATCCAACCAACGATTTGGTAACTGGTCCAGATATTTTGTTTTTTTGGGTAGCAAGAATGATCATTGCAGGTTATGAATACACCGGAGAAAAACCATTTACAAATGTGTATCTAACAGGTTTGGTGCGGGATAAACAACGCCGAAAAATGTCTAAATCTTTAGGGAATTCTCCTGAACCGCTAGAGTTGATTCAGAAATTCGGAGCTGATGGCGTTCGTGTAGGTTTGCTTTTAAGTGCTTCTGCAGGAAACGACATCATGTTCGATGAAGAATTATGCAACCAAGGAAAAGCATTTTCTAACAAAATTTGGAATGCCTTTAAATTGATAAAAGGATGGGAAGTTTCAGAAACTATTCCGCAGCCAGCATCATCAAAAATAGCGATTGAATGGTATGAAGCAAAACTGCAACAAACCTTACATTCCATTGAAGATAATTTTGAAAAATATAGAATTTCTGATGCGTTAATGTCTATTTACAAATTGGTTTGGGACGATTTCTGTTCGTGGTTCCTCGAAATGATAAAACCAGCTTATCAGCAACCAATTGACAAAATAACATTTGAAAAAGCCATCGAAATGTTAGAAAACAATTTGAAACTTTTACATCCGTTTATGCCATTTTTGACAGAGGAAATTTGGCAGTTTATCAAAGAAAGAACTGCTGATGAAGCTTTAATCATTTCAAGTTGGCCAGTTTTAAAATCATTTAACGAAAGTTTAATTGCTGATTTTGATACTACGATTGAAGTAATTTCTGGTATTAGAACCATCCGAAAAGACAAGCAAATTCCGTTTAAAGATGCGATTGATTTAAAAATTGTAAACAATGACAAAGTTTCAATTCAATTTGACTCAGTTGTTTCAAAATTGGGGAATATTTCAAATTTAGAATATGTGGACGAAAAATTAAATGGCGCTTTGACTTTTAGGGTAAATGCCAACGAATATTTTATTCCGATATCGGGTTCTATCAATGTTGCTGAAGAAATTGAGAAACTTTCTGAAGAATTAAAATACTTGCAAGGATTTTTAAAATCCGTGGAAAACAAATTGAATAACGAAAAATTTGTTGCTGGCGCACCAGAAAAAGTTTTGGAAATGGAACGTAAAAAACAAGCCGATGCCATTTCTAAAATCACAACTATTGAACAGAGTTTATCTAGTTTACAATAGTAAAAATTAATACCAAAAGAAAATTATGCCCCGATTTCAAGAAAATGATTTGCCAAAAGCAAAAATTACTGCAAGCTCACTCAACAAAGCAAAGATTATTTTTAAATATGCTGGCAATAATCGTTGGAAATTTTTTGTTGGTTTAGTCTTCTTACTTTTAACGAGCGTTACCGCTTTGGCTTTTCCAAAATTTATGGGAATGTTGGTGGATTGTGTTAATAAAAAAGATGGTGCCATGGCCAATAAAATTGCATTAGGTCTGATGTTAGTTTTAGTCTTGCAATCTGTATTTTCTTTCTTTAGACTGTCGCTGTTCGTCAATTTTACAGAAAACACACTTGCCAATGTTCGATTGGCGTTGTACACCAATTTGGTAAAGTTGCCATTGTCCTTTTTTTCACAGAAACGTGTTGGAGAACTTAACAGCCGAATTAGCAACGATATTGGGCAAATTCAAGATACTTTAACTACCACCATTGCTGAGTTTTTACGCCAATTTATTTTAATTATAGGAAGTTTTATAATGTTGGCAAGCATCAATTGGAAATTAACGATTATGATGGTTTCTATCGTGCCAATTGTGGGAGTTGCAGCAGTTATTTTTGGTAAATTCATCAGAAAATATTCGAAAACAGTACAAGACAAAGTCGCCGAAAGTCAAGTTGTGGTTGAAGAAACCATGCAAGGCATATCAATTGTAAAGGCTTTTGCTAACGAATGGTACGAAATTGAACGCTACAAACAGAGGATTTCCGAAGTGGTAAAAATCGGAATCAAAGGTGGACAATTTCGTGGCTATTTTGCTTCTTTTATTATAGTTTGCTTATTTGGAACCATCGTAGCGGTAGTTTGGTATGGGGTTACCTTAGCCATTGGCGGCGAAATTTCAGTCGGAGAATTATTCACATTTATTTTATATTCAAGTTATGTTGGCGCATCATCGGGTGGAATCGCAGAACTTTATTCGCAAATGCAAAAAGCAATCGGTGCAACCGAGCGCGTTTTTGAATTGTTAGATGAAGTTCCCGAAAAAATCAACTCAACTGTTTCAACAAACATCGAAAAAATAAATGGAGTTGTGGCTTTCAAAAATGTGGCTTTTAGTTATCCTTCAAGAAAAGAAATTCAGGTATTAAAAGACGTAAGTTTTACTGCCAATTTTGGACAAAAGATTGCTATTGTTGGACCAAGTGGAACAGGAAAATCAACCATTGCCTCATTACTGCTTCGTTTTTATGACATTGATGGCGGAACTATTTTGATTGATGACAAAAACATTTACGACTACGATTTGGCAACGTTACGCGGAAATATGAGCATTGTACCACAAGATGTTATCCTTTTTGGAGGTACTATTAGAGAAAATATCGCTTACGGAAAACCAAATGCCACAGAAGCAGAAATCATTGTGGCTGCAAAACAAGCCAACGCCTATAATTTCATAGAAAGTTTTCCAGAAAAACTCGAAACGATTGTGGGTGAAAGAGGAATTAAATTATCAGGAGGACAACGACAACGTATTGCCATTGCTCGGGCTTTACTTAAAAATCCTAGTATTTTGATTCTTGACGAAGCCACATCATCGTTAGACAGCGAAAGCGAAAAACTAGTTCAAGAGGCGTTAGAAATTTTGATGGAAGGAAGAACGAGTATCATTATTGCCCACCGATTATCCACCATTAGAAGTGCTGATCAAATTTTAGTTTTAGATGGAGGTTCAATTGTAGAGCAAGGAACTCACCAAGATTTGATTCATTTAGAAAACGGTATCTATAAAAACTTGAGCAATTTGCAATTTAGTAACGCTTAAGCTGTAAAATAAGTTATTTATCTTCCTTTTCTCCTATCGCGTTCTGTTTTTAGAAGTGTCAATTCTCTGCTGGTTTGTCCAGCAACGGAAGTGTTTTCTTCCGCACGACGAATCAAATAAGGCATAACGTCTTTTACTGGACCAAATGGCAAATACTTGGCTACATTAAAGCCTTCTTTTGATAAATTGTAGCTAATGTTGTCGCTCATTCCATACAACTGACCAAACCAAACCCTGTCATCTGATTTATTAATGTTATTTTTTTGTTGCAATTCCATCAATTTATAAGAAGAAATCTCGTTGTGCGTACCCGCAAAAATCGACATTTTGTCTAAGTGTTCCATCATATAAATTACCGCTTCATCGTAATTTTTATCTGTTGCCTCTTTACTGGCACAAATTGGTGTAGGATAACCTTTTTCTTCGGCACGTCTGTGCTCTTTTTCCATATATGCACCGCGGACAAGTTTCATTCCAATGAAAAAATTATCTGAAATGGCGCGTTGGTGCAATTTTTTTAAATAATCCAATCTGTCCCAACGGTACAGTTGTAAAGTATTGAAAACGATCGCTTTTTGTTGGTTGTATTTGCGCATCATTTTTTCGACCAAATTGTCTGCGGCATCTTGCATCCAGCTTTCTTCGCCATCTATCAAAAGTGCTACATCCTTATCAAAAGCAGCTTTACAAACGGTGTCAAAACGTACTTCAACTCTATTCCATTCCAATTGTTCATTATCAGAAAGTGTAGTTCCTTCACCAATTTTTTCGTACAATTCAAATCTTCCAAAACCAGTTGGTTTAAAAACTGCAAACGGAATTGATTTTTTTTCTTTAGCAAAATCGATAGTTTTTAGTGTCATTTCGACTGCTTCATCAAAACAAGATTCGTCTTCTTTGCCTTCTACAGAATAATCCAAAACTGATGAAACGCCTTTAGTGTACATTTTATCAACAACTTTAAGACAATCATCTTCGCTAATTCCACCACAAAAATGGTCGAAAACCGTGGCACGAATTAAACCTTCAACTGGCAAATGCGCTTTCAATGCAAAATTAGTAACTGCCGTTCCAATTCGCACTAATGGTTGGTTGTCAATCATCTTAAATAAAAAATAAGCCCGGTCTAATTCGGTATCACTTTTTAATGCGAAAGCGGTTGCGGTATTGTTGAATATTTTATCCATTAAGGTTGAATGTGGTTTTTAATTTGTCTTTAAAGGATTATTTACTATACGTTGTGCAAAAACGCTTGTCTATTGAGCAAGGTTTCATCACTTTCAACATGGTTATCATCCGGAACGCAACAATCAACAGGGCAAACTGCTGCACATTGTGGCTCATCATGAAATCCTTTGCATTCCGTGCATTTTCCAGGAACAATATAATAAATATCATCAGAAATTGGTGTCTGCGCTTCGTCAGAATCTACTGCGGTTCCATCAGGCAATATCACTTTGCCTTTCAATTTTGTTCCATCTTTGTAACGCCAATCGTCTGCTCCTTCATAAATTGCTGTGTTGGGACATTCTGGTTCGCAAGCACCGCAATTGATACATTCGTCTGTTATAATTATTGCCATTTTTTTATTTTAGATTAAGGATTTTGCATTTAGGAATTTCTACAATTTGAAATATTAAATAAATCAAAATCATCAATTGTTTTCTTTATTTTTGCACAAAATTACAATCTAATCTACTTATAAACAAATAAACAAATGTTACAAAACGAAATAAAAACTGGTTTTATAGAATTAGGGAAATTTTTGGGTCAATTTTCTGAAAATGAAGCCACAAAAAACCAAAATGTTTTGAACAATGACTTGTTTTTTAATGAATTTGAAGATTTAATTTCACTATCGCAATCGCACAATGGTTGGTACACGCCTGACAATGTATATTTTTCTATTCAATCGTGGGCAAAAGCTCTGAAAAAAGCGAATTTAGACCATTGGCTGTCGGTTTATGACTTCTCAAATTTTGAAAAAAAACAAAAAACAGTTGGTTTGATTTTAGCCGGAAATATTCCGTTAGTTGGTTTTCATGATTTTCTTACTGTTTTAATTTCGGGTCATAAAGTTTTAGTAAAAACATCGTCCAACGATCAAATGCTGCTGCCTTTTTTAGTTAAGTATTTAATTTCGATTAATGAGGATTTCAAAAATCGCATCACTTTCGTAGAGGGAAAACTAGAAAACTTTGATGCCGTTATTGCCACTGGAAGCAACAACACCGCACGCTATTTTGAATATTATTTTAAAGATAAACCAGCTATAATTCGCAAAAACAGAAATTCAATTGCTGTTTTAGATGGTTCAGAATCCAAAGAACAAATGATTGCTTTGGGCGAAGATATTTTTCGTTATTTTGGTTTAGGTTGTCGCAATGTATCTAAGATTTTTGTTCCAAAAAACTATAATTTCGATTTGTTTTTCAACGGAATGTTTCCTTATCAAGATGTTATAAAATATGAAAAGTATGCCAATAACTACGACTACAATAAAGCCGTTTTTTTGATGAGCAATTTTAATTTATTAGACAATGAATTCCTAATAATCAAAGAAGACACAAGTTTTGCTTCGCCAATTTCGAGTGTTTTTTATGAGTTTTATGATGATTTAGAGACTCTAAAAAACAGATTAAAAGCTGAATCAGATCAGATTCAATGTATTGTTTCTAAAAATTTAATAGAAAATTCAATTGATTTTGGACAAACGCAACACCCCAACCTTTGGGATTATGCGGATAATGTCGATACCTTAAAGTTTTTACAGGAAATTTAGAATTTTACATTTTCATAAATATCAATCAGATTCAAAGTCACTTCAATTGATTTGACAATAAAGTTTTGTTCAACATTTTTATATTCAGTTAACAACCAAGTGCAGTCCTCATTTTTGGTATAGTGAATTACATGTACTGCCTCGCTATCAATTAAGATGTACTCTTTTAAAGAATCAAGTGCTCGATACAAAGCAAATTTTTGACCTTGGTCATAATTTCGGGTAGATTTTGAAAGAATTTCAATAATAACCGTTGGATTTGTGGCGGTATCTGCAATTTCGTCTATCAATTCTGGTTCATTACAAAAAACACTGATATCAGGATAAGTAAACAATGTTGATTTTGGAATATTTACTCTAAAATCGCTACCGTAAGGTCGGCATTTCTTTCCTTTTAATTTAGATTTTAACTCAAAAATGCAGTTAACTGCAATTTCATTGTGTTGTTTTGATGCACCGCTCATTGCGAAAATTTCACCTTGATAATATTCGTGTTTTTCTAACGATAATCTTTCCGCCGCAAGATATTCTTCTTGAGAAATATATTTTAATTCTGGAAATCCCATTTTGAAAAATTTTGAATACAAAGATAAATCATTTTTTTATACATTTGTGAAAATCAACCGTTATGAAAAAAATAACTTTCCTTTTAATTTTAGTTTTTAATATTAGTTTCGGACAAAATCTAACTGGTTTCTATCCAACAAACGGTACAAATGGTGCTCAATTTGGTTATAAAATTGATGCTGATAACAACAATATTTTGGTTGCTAGCCAAAATAACTTAAATCTAAACAATAATATCGGTAAAGTTTATTTGTTTGAAAATACAGTAAACGGAATTAATCAAACCAGTACTTTTTATCCGTCAGATGCTTTATCTAGCGATGAATTTGGCAGTTCATTAGCTATCAAAAATGATTTTATAGCAGTTGGTTCTCCAAAAAATGATGAATTAGGTGAAAATGCAGGAGCAGTTTATATTTATAAAAAAACCAATACTGTTTGGGATTTCAGTCAAAAAATAACTGCTTTTGACGGCATCTCAGAAAGCCAATTTGGTCAAAATGTAAAATTAATTGAAGATTACATGTTTGTCAGTTCCTTCCTAGTCAACATCAATATCAATTTACCTATTAAAGCTGCAATTTATGTTTATCATTTTGATGGTGCAAATTGGATTTTTAAGCAAAATATATTTTCGGAAATAGGTAGTTTAGGTTTTGGTAAAATAGATTCTGACGGAAATTCAATTCTAATTGAAGAAAATGGATTTACCACTATTCTGAAAAAATTCGAATTGGTTAATTCCAATTGGGAATTCCAGAATCAAATCGTAATTGGCAATTTAGAGGAACAAATAAACGACTTTAGCTATGATAATAATAAAATTTACTTGCTTTCAAATGATTTAAATTTTGGTTGTAATGTAAAAGAATTTTCTAATGTAAATAACGAATGGCAAATTACAAATACAATTCCAATTTCATTTAGTGATCAATATTATTCAAAGATTGAAGTTCGAAATGACAAAATGTTTTTGGGATCAACGAGCTATATGCTTCAATACACTAGAAAATTTCCTGTTTTGTATTACAAAAAGTTAGGCGCAAATTGGACTTTTCAAAACCCAATTTATGGAAATGGTCCACTGGGAGAAGATGATTATTTTGGAGAAAGTATTTGCACTACAAACGAATTATTGGTATTTGGCGCGCCAAAAGAAGGAATTATTCAAAGCGGAAAAACGTATGCAACTCAACTTTCAACCTTAGGCTTGAAAAATACAGAAAAGGCAACGGGTTTTGTATATCCTAATCCAACAAAAGGTCAATTATTTATTAAAAGCAAAGCGATTAATTCCATTCAGAAAATTGAAGTTTATTCGATTTCAGGTAAATTATTGCTACAAAAAAAAAACAATGATTTAGGATTCATTTCATTAGAAAATTTATCAAACGGAATTTATTTCCTCAAATTAATTGCTGTTGATAAGACTGCACAAACTTTAAAAGTTATAAAAAATTAGAAAGCAGAAAAATGTAACTATAACGTTTTTGTTAATAAAGTTAGCATACTTTTAATAAATGTTAAATTGATTTTATATGTTAATTTCTGAAATTTGCGATTCAATTAAAAAATTCAGAAAAAGTTATGAAAATTCACAATTATAGCGCAGGTCCTTGCATTTTGCCTCAAGAAGTCTTTGAAAAATCAGCAGAAGCCATTTTAAATTTCAATAATTCTGGTTTGTCCATCCTTGAAATTTCGCATAGAAGCAAAGATTTTGTTGCTGTAATGGACGAAGTTCGTGCTTTGACTTTAGAGCTTTTGGGTTTGACAGGCAAAGGCTATCAAGCATTGTTTTTACATGGAGGAGCCAGTTTAGAATTTCTAATGGTGCCTTATAATTTAATGAAAACCGATGGGAAAGCAGCGTATCTAGACACTGGAACTTGGGCAGCAGGAGCGATTAAAGAAGCGAAAAACTTCGGCGAAACTATTGTTGTAGCATCATCAAAACCAGAAAATTATACTTTTATTCCAAAGAATTTTGAAGTGCCATCAGATGCAAGTTATTTTCATTGCACGAGCAACAATACAATTTTTGGAACACAAATGAAATCTTTTCCAATACTTGATATGCCAATGGTTTGCGACATGAGTTCAGATATCTTTTCTAGGGTTTTAGATTTTTCAAAATTTGATTTGATTTATGCCGGAGCTCAAAAAAATATGGGCCCTGCAGGAACAACTCTGGTGGTGGTAAAAGAAGAAATTCTAGGAAAATCAGGTAGAACAATCCCAAGTATGCTGGATTATGCGCAACATATCAAAGCCGAAAGCATGTACAATACGCCGGCAGTTTTTCCAATTTATGCGTCATTGTTGACTTTACAATGGTTGAAAAATTTAGGTGGAATTGCTGCAATCGAAAAAATCAACAATCAAAAAGCAGCTTTGCTGTACAATGAAATTGATAGAAATCCCTATTTTAGAGGAGCTTCACATGTTGAAGACCGCAGTACTATGAATGCTACTTTTTTATTAAACGATGAAAATCATTCGGCTGTTTTTGATAAAATGTGGAAAGAAGCTGGAATTTCAGGTTTACCAGGACACCGTTCAGTTGGTGGCTACAGGGCTTCTATGTACAACGCGCTCCCGCTAGAAAGTGTTCAGGTTTTGGTCGATGTGATGAAAGAATTTGAAAAAAGTGTTCAGTAAATAGTATTCAGTCGCAGTTTTCAGTCTCGGTCGCAGAACGGGGTTTTCAATTTAGAATTTATAACAGAGGTTGAATAATTTTAAATTATAAAATCTTTAAATAGCAAAATATCAAAATCTTTAAATAAAACAAATGAAAGTATTAGCCAACGATGGAATTTCAAAAAGTGGAATTCTTGCATTAGAAAAAGGTGGATTTGAAGTAATTACAACAAAAGTAGCGCAAGAGCAAGTTGCGAATTTTATCAACGAACATAAAGTAGCAGTGCTTTTAGTAAGAAGTGCCACAAAAGTTCGTAAGGATATTATTGACCAATGTCCAAGTCTAAAAGTGATTGGTCGTGGTGGTGTTGGAATGGACAATATCGATGTGGATTATGCTAGAGCAAACGGAAAACACGTCATCAATACACCTGCATCATCTTCTGAATCAGTAGCTGAATTGGTTTTTGCACACTTGTTTTCTGGTGTTCGTTTTTTACATGATTCCAACAGAAATATGCCTTTAGAAGGCGATACGAATTTTGAGGGATTGAAAAAAGCATATGCCAACGGTATCGAATTGCGAGGTAAAACACTTGGTATTATTGGTTTTGGACGTATTGGTCAAGCGGTTGCAAAAATGGCTTTGGGATTGGGAATGAAGGTAATTGCTGCCGATAAATTTTTAGGTAAAGCTGAAATCAAAGTTGATTTTTACAACGGTCAATTTATAATCGTTGAGATTGAAACCGAGCCAATGGAAGACTTGTTGAAACATGCTGATTTTATCACGCTTCACGTTCCTGCGCAAGACGGATATGTAATTGGTAAAAATGAATTTAACGCAATGAAAGACCATGTTGGAATCGTAAATTGTGCCCGTGGAGGTGTAATTGACGAAGTAGCGCTGATTGAAGCATTAGACAACAAAAAAGTGCTTTTTGCAGGATTAGATGTTTTTGAAAATGAACCAACTCCTGAAATTACAATTTTAATGCACCCAAAAATTTCTTTAACGCCTCACATTGGTGCAGCAACCGAAGAAGCACAAGACAGAATTGGAACAGAACTGGCAGAACAAATTATTAGTTTGTTAAAAAACGAACAGTAGTTTACTAATTTTCTAAAACAGTCAAAAAAAATACATTTTAAATTTCTCCTAATAATTTAATCTTCCCAACTAAAAATCAAATTTAGTTGGGATTTTTTTATTCTAAAAACCATAAATCTTTCATAAAACAAATTAACTTTATGGAAATTTTATATTTTTACTAAAAATCTCAAAATGAAAATAATCATAATCAATGGTCCAAACTTAAATTTACTAGGAAAAAGAGAACCTGAAATATATGGTAATCACTCTTTTGAACATTATTTTGAAAGTTTAAAAATCAAATTTCCTCCAATTGAATTAACCTATTTTCAAAGTAACATTGAAGGAGAATTAATCGACAAATTGCATGAAGTTGGTTTTTCTTTTGATGGGATAATTTTAAACGCTGGTGCTTATACGCACACTTCTATTGCGATTGGCGATGCCGTAAAAGCAATACAAACTCCTGTAATTGAAGTGCATATTTCAAATACTTTTTCTCGAGAAACATTTCGCCATCAGTCTTTTATAGCTCCAAATGCAAAAGGAATTATTGTTGGCTTTGGAATGAAAAGTTACGATTTAGGAATTCACAGTTTCTTATAAAAAACAATTTTTAATCAATCAATAAAACAAAATATGAAAAAAGCAATTGCCCTACTGCTATTATTATTTTCTTCCGTTTTTTACGCACAAGTTAGAGGAACAGTGACAGATACAAATGGAATTCCGTTGGCTTTGGTTTCGGTACTAGTAGAAAACACCTACAACGGAACTTCTTCTAATGAACAAGGTCAATTTGAATTGAACCTTAAAAATCCTGGAAAATACACTTTAATTTTTCAACATTTAGGTTATAAAACCCAAAAAATTACTGTCGAAATCAAACAATTTCCTTTTGTAAAAAACATTCAATTGGCTGAAGAAAATCTATCCCTCCGGGAAGTGGTCATCAACACAAAAGAAAATCCAGCCAACGCAGTTATTCGAAATGCCATCAAAAACAAAAAAGAAAATGCTGAAAAAACGGGTCGTTACAAAGCCGATTTTTATTCCCGGGGTATTTTTAAAGTAAAAGACCTGCCTAAAAAAATCATGGGACAAGAAATTGGCGATTTAGATGGGCAAATAGATTCGACGGGTTCGGGGATTATTTATTTGTCTGAAACGGTTTCTAAAATCATTTTTGAAAAACCAAATAACTTGAAAGAACGCATTACAGCTTCAAAAGTAAGCGGCAATAACAAAGGTTTTAGTTATAATACTGCAATATCGTCGGCTTATGACTTTTATGATAATTCACTCGATTTTGGTGCGGAAATAATTTCGCCAATTGCGGACAATGCGTTTAACTATTACAAGTTTAAATTAGAAGGGACTTTTCAAGACGAAAATAACCAAATGATTAACAAAATAAAAGTCATTGCGAAACGAGATGCCGAACCAGTTTTTGAGGGATACATCTATATTGTGGAAGATGTTTGGGCAATTTATGCCATAGATTTAGATGTAAAAGGTTATAGAATGGGACAAGAAATTGTTGATGTTATGAAGATTACTCAAAATTTTGGCTACAACAAAAATACCCATATTTGGTCGAAAAACACCCAAAGTCGTTCATTTACCGCTGGACTTTTTGGAATAAAATTTTCTGGAAAATTCTCTTACGTTTACACCAACTACGAATTTCAAGATAGTTTTGACAAAAAAACTTTTTCAAATGAAATTGTAAGTTTTGAAGAAAATGCCAATAAAAAAGACAGCGTTTTTTGGAACAAAACACGGCCAATTCCGTTGACCAAGGAAGAAAGTGTAGATTACATCAAAAAAGACAGTGTTTATGAAATACGAAATTCAAAAAAATATTTAGATTCTATTGATAGAAAAAATAATAAATTCAAAATATTGGACCTTATTGAAGGTTATCAATATTCTAATAGCTACAAGAAAAAAACGATTGGATATGATGGTTTGATAAAAATCGGATCAATTGGTTTTAATACCGTACAAGGTTGGAATTTAGACTCTGGATTCAATTATAGAAATACAAAAAACGAGGAAAAAGGCATATATACAAGAATCAATTCTACATTTAATTATGGATTTTCCGAAGATAGATTAAGGGTTTCAGCTAATTATCTGCATCAATTTAACAATCAAAATTATGCGCGTTTGAGTGTTTTTGGTGGTACAAAAGTAAGTCAATTTAACCCCGAAGAACCGATTACAAATCTTGTAAACACAATAAGCACTTTACTTTTTAAAAATAATTTCATGAAGTTATACAACAATGAATTTTTTGGAATTCAATTTGGTAAAAACATTGCAAATGGGGTAAATTTAAGAGGAAAACTGGAATACGAACAGCGAAAAGCACTGTTCAACAATACTGATTATTCTATTGTAAAAAGTGATGATTTGTACACTTCCAACAATCCGCAAAATCCTTTAAGTGATTTACCACCGGCTTTTTCAACACATCATTTAACGAAATTTAATCTCTATGGAAGAATCAATTTTGGAAATAAATACATTACAAGACCTGATGGGAAAATTAATTTTAGAACTGAAAAATACCCAACACTCTTCCTGAATTATGAAAATGCTTTTGCAGCTAGTGAAAAAAAGTATGAGTTTCAATTGATTTCTACAAGAGTTACCTACGAATTTACAGCTTCCAATAAAGGTACTTTTTCATTTAATTTAAAAGCAGGAAAATTCATCAATGCAAATAATATTGCCTTTATGGATTACAAACATTTTAATGGTAACCAAACCCGTTTTGTTGTAGATCATTTGAATGCTTTCAATTTATTGCCTTATTACACCAACAGTACAAATGATGCTTATTCGGAAAACCATTTTGCTTACAACGACAATGGTTTTATCATGAATAAATTGCCACTTTTGAATTTGTTAAAAAGCAAATTGGTTTTAGGTTACCACAATTTGTTGATTCCAAATGTCAAACCTTATTCTGAATTTTCAGTTGGTTTGAACAACCTTGGGTTTGGAAAGTTCCGTTTTTTCAGAATTGACTATGTTCGTTCTTATCAAAATGGATATCAAGGAGATGGAGTAGTTTTTGGATTTAGAATGCAATAAAAAATAACAATATTGAATTGATTTTTGAATTTATAAATCATTTTTAAATTTTGAATAAAATTGCTAGCGTTATTTTGATTAATTTTACGTGAAAATTTAGCCTTCTTCCATTATGCCAACAGACCGTATAACATATCAAAATTCAGGCTATTTCACTCCAATAATAAATGATTATTTAGACCAAAAATCTAATTTATTCGACTTGTACAATCATTTTCCAACTATTGAAAATTTCGAAAAGCAAATTTTTGAAAAAGCAACCGAGTTGAACGAAAATGGCAGTTCGAAAAGAACAATATTAACCGAAGTACTTCAAAATCAGTATGCTAAAATAGCAATTTCTGATTTGACTAAAAATAATATTCAACTATTAAAAAACGATACCACTTTTACCATAACAACTGGCCATCAACTGAATTTGTTTACTGGACCTTTGTATTTTTTATACAAAATCATATCCACAATTAATTTAACGACGGAGTTAAAAACCAACTATCCAACTTACGATTTTGTACCCATTTATTGGATGGCGACAGAAGACCACGATTTTGATGAAATCAATTATTTTAACTTTAACGGAAAAAAATTCCGCTGGCACAAAGACAGTGCTGGACCTGTAGGAAGATTATCAACTAAAGGATTAAATGATGTTTTTGACGTCTTTTCAAAAGAGTTGGATTTGGGAATCAATGCAGAAAATATCAAGAAAATGTTTGAAGAGGCTTATCTTCAACATGATAATTTGGCCGATGCAACAAGGTTTTTAGCTAACGCACTTTTTGGAACATATGGATTAGTCATTCTTGATGCAGATAATGCCGAACTTAAAAAGCAATTTCAACCTTTCGTAGAAGAAGAACTTTTGAATCAATCGGCATTCAAAACGGTTTCAAAAACCATTGAATCAATAAAAGATTACACAATACAAGTCAATCCAAGAGCAATTAATCTTTTTTACATCGAAAATAATCTGCGAGAAAGAATAATTTTTGAAAATGACAAATTCACAATTAACAACACTAAAATTGAATTTTCTGAAAGTGAAATTTTAGAGGAACTTAATTTGCATCCCGAAAAATTTAGCCCAAACGTAATCATGCGTCCTTTGTACGAAGAAGTGATTTTGCCTAATTTATGTTACATTGGGGGTGGTGGAGAAATTGCATATTGGTTAGAATTAAAAGCCTATTTTGACCATTCAAAAATTACGTTTCCAATACTTCTATTGCGGAATTCGCTTTTGTTGGTTACCCAAAAGCAAGCAAAAAAAGCAGACAGTTTGGGACTTTCATTTTCAGATTTATTTTTGAAACAAACGGATTTAATCAACAAAAAAACGAAAACCCTTTCTTCATTTTCATTTGATTTCAGTCAACAGAAAAAGTTTTTAGCAAAACAATTTGAAGATTTATATGCAATTACAAAACAAACAGACGAGTCATTTTTGGGAGCTGTAAAAGCGCAAGAAGCCAAACAAAAAAAAGGATTAGAAAACCTAGAACGGCGTTTGTTGAAAGCAGAAAAACGTAAGCATGCCGAAATGCTAGCCCGTGTTGCAGAACTTCAAAATGAGTTGTTTCCCAATAAAAGTTTACAAGAGCGTCAAACTAATTTTTCTGAATTTTATATCGAAAAAGGTCAAGATTTAATTAGTAATCTAATCGCCACTCAAAAACCATTATCGAATAATTTTTCAATAATGATCATTTAATTCAGACTTCGTTAATTTGGGTTTTCAATAAAAATGGATTTGTTAAAACTGAAAGGAGCGGAAAAAATCAGAAAAAATTCGCAGTTATCACTTGAATCAGCCAATTATATTATTTATTTTTGTTTAAAAAACTTATTTCACTTTTTTTAAATATTTAAGACTTTTGTAAAATGAAAAAAACTTTAATTTTATTTTTATTTTTATCAACACTTTGTGCTAAATCTCAATCCAATTATGAGATTACAATCAATTTAAAAAATTGTAACGACACGATTGCATTCCTTACCTATTATCAATTAGATAAGAATTATATCAAAGATACGTGTACTTCTATTAAAAATGGAAAAATCATATTTAAAGGAAACGGAAAATTAGACAAAGGAATTTATTCACTAGTTGGTCAGCAAAAAAGCATTTATTTTGATTTTTTTATTGATGATGATACACAAAAATTAGAAATAAAAAACGAATTAAGTGCGGAAAACGTTGACGGATTAATTGCCGTTAATTCTCCCCGAGAAAATGAATTTTTTGATTACATCAAATTCATTAATAAACAAAATAAAGAATTTGTAGATTATAAAAATAGCATTCCAATTTTAACAAAAAAAGACACACTGCTTTTAGACAAAAAGCAGGAAAAATTGAATGAGTTAATTCAAACTTATGAAAATAATTTTTACAACAAAAACAAAGGATTTTACATTGGAGATGTAATAAATCTAAAAATAGTAAAACTGTTAAAAGAGAATGCTAAGGCATCAAAAACAAAAGAGGACCAAGTTGCTATTTATGAATATTACAAAAGCCATTATTGGGACAACGTCGATTTTGAGGAAGATGCTACAATGCGAAATCCTTTTTTCTTCCCGAAGTTAAAAAACTATTTTGAATCAGTTGTTGTCAAACACCCAGATTCGGTGTGTGTGGAAGTTGATACTATGTTAAGCAAAACGAAACCTAATAGTTTATTTTATAAGTTATTACTCGCGCATTTGACCTATTCTTATGAAACATCTAAAATAATGGGTTTTGACATCGTCTTTGTTCACATCGTAGATAAATATTTCAAAACCGGAAAAGCAGAGGGTATTTATGAAGATGATGTCGTTCAAAAAATCATAAAACGCGCTGAAACTGCAAGGCCACTTTTAGTAGGTGCCAAAGCCCCTGATCTATCAATGATTAAAGCAAGCGACGGTGATGCAATAAGAACAATGGGATTTGAAAATGCTAAAAGTAGTGAGGAGGTAACAAAGATTTTTTATAAAAATGAAACTTTGTTAAACAAAATGTTTTATCACCTCAACGCTGTTTCTGCTGATTTTACAATACTCGTTTTTTGGGATGTAGATTGTGGTCATTGCCAAAAAGAAATTCCTAAGTTAGCAGATTTGTACAATAAATTCAAAAAAGAAAACAAAAATATAAAAGTATTTAGTGTCTATACTTTGCATGAAATCGATAAATATACAAAATATATCAACGAGCATCAACTTAACGATTGGATCAATGTTTATGATGGAGCACACTATAACAATATTAATGTGAAATACGATGTAACATCGACTCCGGTAATTTATATTTTAGATAAAAATAAAATCATAAAAGCCAAACGAATTGGAGTAGAGCAAATTGAAAATATTATTACAGAATTGGAAAAACAAAATAAAAAATAAACAATAGGTTTTCATTTAATGATATTCAACAAGCTTTGCTAACGCATGAACAATTATTTTGGACATTTGTTGAAAAAAATCTATCTTTGATAATATCAAATGATAGCATCAATGAAGCCACCTTATGAGATCACTCCGAAAATTCTAAAACTGATAGCCTCAATTTCAGAGAAAATTGGAGCAGTAAACGCTAATTATCTCAACAAACAATCTCCGCAACTCCGAAAGCAGAATAGAATAAAAACCATTCATTCTTCGCTACAAATCGAAGGCAATACATTGACCGAAGAACAAATCACTGCTTTGATTGAAAATAAAAGAGTAATTGGTCCTGAAAAAGATGTGTTGGAAGTGTTAAATGCCATTAAAGTGTATGAAAAACTGGAAGAATATAAATTTTCTTCAGACAAAAGTTTTTTAAAAGCACATCTTCATTTAATGAATGGATTAATTGAAAGTGCTGGAAAATACAGAAAACAAGGTGTTGGAATAGTGAAAGGAGCAAAAGTCGAACATATTGCACCGCCTTATGGGCATGTTCCTCATTTAATGAAAGATTTATTTGAATATCTAAAAGATTCGGATGAATTGACCTTAATAAAAAGCTGTGTGTTTCATTACGAAATGGAATTCATTCATCCCTTTTTAGATGGAAATGGAAGAATGGGCAGATTGTGGCAAACTTTGATTCTAATGGCAGAATATCCCGTTTTTGAGTTTTTACCATTCGAAACATTAATTAGCAAAACGCAAGATGAATATTATAGATCATTGGCGTTGAGCGATAAATCAGGAAAATCGACCTGCTTTATTGAATACATGCTTGGTGTTATTGAAAAGTCGCTTGAAAGCTTGCTTAACTATAACAATAGGGTTTTGAAAGATATAGATCGATTAGCCTATTTTTTGAACCTAGGAATTCGGGAGTTTAACCGAAAAGATTATATGAACATATTTAAAGACTTATCATCTGCGACCGCAAGCAGAGATTTGAAAAAAGGAATTGATTTACAACTTTTTGAGCGTACTGGAAATTTGAATAAAACAAAATATATAGTAAAATAATTACTTTGGAAGATTTTTATTTACCATCAACAAAATCTGCAATCTAGACTTTACCCAAGAGCTATCTCGAACAGGCGAAGCAATCTTCAATCAAAAATCTTCAATCAAGACTCCCTCCCAGTAGTGAATTTGAGCGGCTAATCCC
>Ga0209550_10001698_pt1 | contig 21109 bp, 7 predicted proteins | sample LauGreSuBDMM15SN_2_FD_187567 | JGI IMG/M metagenome (GOLD analysis project Ga0209550, IMG submission 187567) | Freshwater lake microbial communities from Lake Michigan, USA - Su13.BD.MM15.SN (SPAdes) (version 5) | ecosystem: Environmental > Aquatic > Freshwater > Lake | place: Lake Michigan, USA... | reverse complement strand
GGTATTAAGATGTCACAAAATCCGATGCTTGATTTTAGTTTGGCATAATCTTGCAAGAATCAATTCAAAAAAATATTTTTTTGGCAATGCCTCTTTCATTCAGAACCATTAATTTTTTGAGGACTGCAAGGTGTTTTTTTTAGGGATGGTTTCAAAATTTTTAAACCTTGCATATCTTAAATTATAGAATAATATTGTTGTTATATTATTTGATATTACTTTGATTGTTTATTTGAGTTTTAATTTTTAAATGGGATAGATTAATTATTAAGGATATAAATACAATTAATTTGAAAATTCATTATTTCAATTTTAATGTACTTTTAAAATGCTGACCTGTAAAAGTAAAAACAGATTTGTATTTATGTAGTTTTGGGCCTTGTCACCTTGAAAATAGTGTTTAGTTTTTTATAAAATGATGGTAAAATTTAGAATTGCAATTGTTGATGACAATGAAACCGACCTTGAAATTATTAAAACAATAATTCAAAAAAATACCTTGCATCAAATTGTTTATGAATTCAGAAGTGGTATAGATATTAACAACCAATTGGATCAAATTAAACTTTTAGTAGATCTGGTTATTGTGGATTGTCATATGCCACTTTTAAATGGATTTGATACTGTCAGGTTAATGATTGCAAAGAAATACACCGGAAAGTTATTATGTGTTACCAATGGCTTTTATAAAAATTATATTTCATTTTTAAAAGAAGTCGGTGTTCATGGTTTTTGTGGAAAGCAGGAAGATTTATTAGTGAAAGCATTGGAAGTTTTGGCAAAAGGAAATAATTATTTTGATGAATCCGATTATGCGGTGTGGTCAACTGATTGTTTAAGAAGAAATTTAGTTGAAAGAGATAATGATTCTAGTATTTCACTTTTAAATTCTATTGAAATTAAAATTATTAAAGGTATGGCTAAAGGTTATAATTCAATTGAGTTAAGTTCGAAAATAAACCTTTCAAAAAATACTATTGACAAATATAAATGTGAAATCTATAGGAAGACCAAAACAAAAAATGATAAGCAATTATTGTCACTCAGCTTTATTAAAGGAATTGTAAAAGCCGAAGATTATTATTCTTAAAGTAGTTTTCTCTTTATAAATACATGGTGATTCCTAATAATTCAATTAAAAACCTTTTGTATTAAAAAAATGTGTTTGATAGAATTTTTAAAAAAAATTATTAACAATTTTTTTTACTCATTGTCAATGCAACATATTGTACTTTTTTAAGAATAATGATTATTTATACAATATGTTGTATTAAAAATGAAACCCCAAATTGATATGTTTGATAACATTTTTGAGCTGCCCAATATTAAGATTTTATAATGATAATACGGATGGATTTCAAAAAAAATAATTTTGAAAAATGTTAAAACTATATCCATTCAAAGGACTAATTCCTTGCCATTTTTCCTTTTGGTTTTTATCCTTCCGTTCCAAAATTTCATTTTGAGGGGGCAAAATATGAATATGAAATTAGTAAATGTCGATTCTTTAAAACTAGATAGTTTACACCGAAAAATACAAATACCCAAATTAGGCGGTCAATTTGGTTTTCAATCATATTTCAGCAATTCACAATTCTCGGGCCAAGAAATGCCGAATAGCTATATACGAACCAATGCAAATATTCAAGCCAATGTCTCAGGAATAATTGTTAGAATTGATGGTTTGGTTAGTAATGAAGGTCGTAATTCGGGTAACAATTTGAATAAACTTACTGTATCAATTGATCCAGAAAGTATTCAGAATGCAATCCAAACGAAAATACTAAATAAAAACAAAAGGTTAAAGGATTCTATAGAGAAAGAAATACAGAAAAAAAGGAAAGAAATAGAACAACTGAATTTGCTATTATCTGACCAAGGCGCAGTCGACAGATTAAATAAAGTTAAGGCTCAAAATGAAAAATTTCTTACAGATACTTTTCATTCCTATTTGGATTCGGTTCAATACCAAAATAATTTATATGAAATCAATCATTTTTCTAAAAAGCAAAATGAAAGTAAGGATTTAATTGCACAATTAAAGAAGTATGAACAAATTATAAAACATACAGCTTTAAGCAAGCCATCAGATTTTGGAAATATTAATTATAATCAAAAAGGCTTTAAGGATATAGGAAAATTGGCTCTTGATTCAAGCCGCAAATTGGCAGTTCTTAGAGACACATTGGTTCAAATGAATAGAATAAGTCCCATGCAAAATTTCCTAATGAATATTAAGGATTTTCAATTGATGGATTTTTACTCATATAAATCAACTATAGCATTGAATGGTTTGGCAATTAGAGGTGCACAAATTGAAAGTAATCCAGGAAAACTAATTATTGGCATTACTGCAGGAATGCAAACCCCTCCTCAGTTTAGGATGATTCCAGCACGAAAGCTAAATGGAAAAGGATTATTTTGTGGCCAATTGGGATTTGGTAAATTGGATAAATCATATATTTCCGGATTCTATCTAATGGGGGAAGCTGAAAATAATCCTCAAAAACCAAGCCTAGAAGCCAACTATGTTTATGGAGTTCAAGGGAAATTAAAAGAAGGTTCGGTTGAATTGAAATATGAATTATTGTTAAGTAGGAATAGATATTTAGTCACCTATAATCCAAACATTTATCAAGAGCTTAAACTCACTAATTCAATCAATCAGGCCAAAGCTATTTTAGTGAATTATCAACAGTATTTTTCAATTACAAAAACCAAATTTGGAGTAAAATACAGCAGGATAGACCCATTGTTTTTTTCAATAGGTAATCCGTTTTTGAGGGTGGACTTACAAAAGGGCTCCGTGCAAATAGACCAGTCGCTACCATTTTTAAAACTCGGATTGTATTCCAATATTTCTCTTTCAAACGATAATTTAAATCAACAAAAGTCTGTTACCTCCTTTTTTAAAGATTATGAATTAGGTTTAAAGCACAAATACAAAAGATTAAATACAAACTTAAGTTACAGGAGATTTTCATGTAGCCAAAACAAAAAACAATTGCTTTATTCTTATAATTATTATAAATTAATTGGTAAACTAAATTATAAAGTTTATAAGAAAATCTGGACGAGTTCTCTTGGCTTTTTTTACACAGAGAATAGAGGTCAAAATAATGATTCTTTGCTTGCTGGCAGGATAAATGTATCCTTAACTCAGCTATGTGTTCTTGGCGCTAATGCAACTTTTTCAGCTAATTTTTTATATATAAATAGCTATCAGGATCGCAGGAAAGATACCATCCAACAATATGATTTAAGTATGAATTTTCGTTACAATTTGGGGCCTATTTCTACCACTTTATCATCCTCCTTTCTGATTCAAAACGAAATCAGAAGAAGTTTTGGAGCTGCAGTGGTATATGAAAGTAAAAATGGAATTCAATGTTCTTTGGCATACTCCTATTATTTAAATGGAATAATGTCAGATGGTAATATTGGTAATTTAAGTTCAATGAATTTGAATATCGTTTATTTATTAAAATAACAAAACATGAGAAATAAATTATTAAAACTAAATTTAAAATGGAACAATAAAAATTTTCAATTGTGTTTCGCAATTTTATGGCTTGTTTTTCCGAAAGTACTATTATCTCAAGTGTTTATTTCACCCTCATCATTTGATGTTAACAAAGTTCAGAAGGCTGATATTTTAAGATTGGCAATAACAAACAATGGTGTTCAAAGAACAGTTAAGTTAAATATATTCATTACTGAGGGTAGGCAAATGATATGGACAGGATTTACAGATAATTTTAATTTGGCAATAGGTACTACTAACTTTAATGCAAATAATCTATCCATTAAAGGAGAAACTTTTGGAAACTCACAAGGTGCAAATTGGTTAAAATCAAATTACGAATTTTCTTACGGCGAATATGAGGTCTGCTATAAACTAGAGGACATACAAAAATTGGAAGAAATAGACCAAAACTGCATTGAATTGAGGGTTGAGCCTATTAGTCCACACCAGTTAATTTTCCCAGAAGATGGTTCAGTTTTAGACCATGAAGTACCGTATTTCAATTGGACAAGTCCAATGCCAGTTAATGGAACTACTTTTTTTTATGATTTTAAATTAGTAGAAATGATTGGAAAACAAAGTGCTCAAGATGCCTTTTATAGAAATCCTGGAATTTTGGTTGCGAATAATTTAAATACCACTAGTTTAAATTATTCCCTTAATAATTTCCCATTTCAAGATGGCAAAACATATGCATGGGCTGTTGTTGCTGGCAATAAAAAAGGCATATCATTCACGTCTGAGGTTTGGCAATTTACCTATGGATTGCCAAATGAAAGTAAACGGATAGTTTCTAGAAACTTTATAATACCATTGGAACAATCTGTTGGATTAATGTATGTAAACAATGAACTCAAAATACAATTAGATCAAAACTTACCGGATTCATTTTGGGCTGAGATTTTGGGTCCTAAAAAATCTGTGGTACTACCAACAACGGATTTGCATCTAACAGCAGCAGGTTCAAAAAAATATATACTCATGTTGAATAATAATCCTGATTTACAAGTTGAAGTTCCATATATGATTAGGATTCATTTTTTAGGTGGAGACAAAAGGGAGATTCAATTTCAATTTATACAATAACATTTCAGGAAACATGGAAAAAAGAGTTTCGGGATTATTTGTTTTTTGCTTCCTCCTTATCATAAGTGGGTTTGCCTATTTCTTCTACTCAAGCACCAAAGTACGGTATGTTGATTTAGAAAAAGTATATAATGAGTTTTCACTAACTAAAAAATTAAATGAAAAATACTTGAGACATGAAGCTGAAGAAAGGAGCCGGTTTGATAGCATAAACGCAAGAATTAATATTCTGAGGAATTCCAGTCAAACTAAGACCGAATTGTATAAAGTTCAAATTATGGAAATGCAATGTGAAAGAGCATTAAAAGAAGGCGAGCAAAACTTACAAGAAATTCATCAATCATATGACCAACAAATTTGGAATCAGTTGCATACTTATTTAAAAACCTATGGAAAGGAGAATAATCTTGATTTGCTTTTAGGTGACCCTGGAAATGGTTCCATATTGTTTGGTAATGAGAAGTTTGAAGTAACACAACCTGTTATCCAATTCGTAAATAAATCCTATGAAAATCAATAGACTTTTTTTAAAATTAGTTACTTTTTACTTTTCTACAATTTTTTGCTCATGTCAAGGAATTGAATCTGCTGATTTATTTAAGTCCATACCTTTTTTGAATTCTCCAGTTGAAAAGCAAGTAAATTTTAGGGAAATAGGAGACGTTCGCTATTCCTATACTTATATCAGTTCTGAAGAAAGAATCCAGAAGGATGAAGGAGCACAGAATAATGAAATAGAAAATTCAATTGAAAATGAGCCAGTAAATATGGTGTTTAAAATTTCCATTGCAAAGAATAAAAACCTAAAGGACATTATTCTTGAAAAGGCAAACTACCTAAATTTTGAGGGAGCTGCAGATTTTAAAATGCTTTGTGGTCAAGATACTTTTGATTGTATTGGATATCATTTTGAAAATGGTTATGAAATGGGTACAGATTTGAAATTCATCTTGGTATTCCAATGCTCAGAAAATGATTTAAATCAAAAAGGAGGTGTGTTGCTTTTTAATGATGGGGTATTTAATAATGGATTATTAAAATTTAGAATAGGTAAAGATTACATAAAGAATGAAGGTCATGAATAAAAAGAAAATAAAAATTATTGCAGGAGTTGCCTTATTTTCAATCCTGAATCAATTACTGTTTCCTACAGTGGCGTTTGCTTTAACCGGCGGCCCAAGTCAGCCAGAAGTTGAAAGCTTTGAGCCAATTACAACCACACAAATGGTTGATCCTTTTTCTGGTGATTTTAATTACAATATACCCCTAATGGAGGTTGATGGCTACCCAATTAATATTGCCTACCATTCAGGTATTAGCTCTGACCAAGAAGCAAGCTGGGTTGGTTTAGGATGGAATATAAACCCAGGTGTGATTAATAGAAATTTACGTGGTTTGCCAGATGATTTTGATGGCTCTCAGAAGATAAAAAGGATTCAATATATGAAGCCAAATGTAACTGTAGGAGCCAACTTTTCTTTAAGTAAAGAGTTTTTAGGTAATAAAAAAATAGGTTCTTCAACAGGTAATTTATCATTAACCTATAATAACTATAGAGGCATAGGTATTGGAATTGGAGGAAATGCAAGTTCACCAAGTATTAAAGGTAAAAGTTTGAAAATAGGATTTTCAGCTAGTACTCAAGATGGCTTTTCTCCGTACCTTAATTTTAGCAAAAGTTTTGCTAATAAATCTTATTCTACAAATGCTGGAATAACCTTTAATAGCCGAGAAGGAATTAAATCTATTTCTTTTGGGGTAGGTTATAATTCAAAGTTAAAATCTCGTAATGGTAGTGGTAAAAAAGATTTAAATGATAGAAATGCTTTTGGATCATCATATGGTTTTGTGGCACCAACTTATACACCATCATCTAAAATTCCATTTTCAACTTTCCATGGCAACTTTTCTTTAGCTTTTGGTAAAGAGATAGTTGGATTTTCTAAAAGCCCAAAATTTGGAATTCAATACTCACAGCAATCCGTACCAAATCCATACTATGAGCAGTCAGCTATTGGATATTTATATCATAAAAACATAGGAAGTAATCAGGATGCGTTAATGGATGTGGCCAGAGAAAAGGATGGTTCAATTAGTAAAGAAACACCAAATTTATATGTCCCTCAATCAAGTTTTGATTTATTATCAATAAGTGGACAAGGAAACGGAGGAACAATTAGGCCCTATAGGTATGATATTGGATATACACGCGAAAATCATTTTGCAACACTTAGTGGTTTTAATGGGGGAAACGCAAAATCTGCTTCATTCGGTTTAGAGTTTGGTACTGTAAAAACCATTAAATGGGCAGCTGATTTAGCCATTTCTTTTTCAAAAGGGGAAACAGGTCCTTGGGGAAATGATTTAACACATAAAAAATCTGGAGGAAGTGGTCCTTTTGATTATGTTGATTTTGACCCTAATCAATTAAATAATGGAATTAATGATGTAGAACCAGTTTTTTATAAATTAACAGGAGAACTGACAAAAGTTGATCAAGATTATTTGCCAAATCAAAATTTAGATAAGGTGTTGAGGCCAATATTAGAAAAAAAATTAAGGAATGTAAATGTAAATAACAATACATTAACAGGGTTTGCGAAAGATGGTTCAGAATTTGCTATTCCTGTTAATAATCAAAATTGTATTAGAAATAAAAGGGAGGTTAGATCATCGTTTATTGAAAAAAAGGCATACCAAGATTTAAAGAGTACATCTGATAACCAATTACCAAGCATTCAATATGAATATGCTTTAAATGGGGACTACCTTAATATATCTTCAATCTATAAATTAATAGACGAACCAGCAAGTAGTGGATCTGAAACTCGTGAAATTACCCAGCTTACCCCTGATGGTTCTTTGTACGTTTATGGATTACCTGCTTTAAATAAAAAGCAAATAGAGATTAGCTTTACTAATTCAGCTGGGTTTAAGAGTGATGATATTGCTGCACCCGCATTAAATACTAGTGCAAATGAAGTATCATATTCACAGAATTGGGTTAGTAAAATGGTTGATGATCCAATCGGATTTGCAGCTAATCCAGCTGCAGATAGGAAATTTAATGGCTCCGATCAATTTTTGGATTATACAGAAACTCCAGCATATGCCCATTCCTATTTATTAACCCAAGTGCAATACCCTGGTTATGTTGATTTTGATGATACAAAAGGTCCCTCAGATGGGGACATGGGAAATTATACCTTATTCGGATATGTAAAAATCCATTCAAATTATAAATGGAGAAGTCCTGTAAGTGAAAACAAAGCCAATTATCAAGAGGGTAGTTATGCAGATAACAATGATAACTCTGCCAATATGGTATATGGTGAAAAAGAAATATGGCAATTGTGTAAAGTGGAAGGAAGAAATCATATCGCCAAATTTTATATGTCAAAGCGTAAAGACGGATATGGTGTGAAAGGTATCAATGGCGGAGCTCATCTGCCATCAGGCAATAATAAAGGTGGTTTTTTAGTAAAACTCGATTCAATTCAATTAATTGAAAAAGAAAGCCAATTGGTATTAAAAACAGCTGTTTTTAAGTATGATTATACGCTTTGTAAAGGCATCAATAATTCTGAATCACAAACTACTTATGGTAAATTAACATTAAAGAGTATTTATTTTAAATATGGCAATTCAGGTAAGGGTGAATTTATTAAGTACAAATTTTCTTATGGAAACAATAAGGATTATTGTTCATATGCATATGACAGATGGGGAAATTACAATGCCCCCGCCATTAATACTAACCTGCCAAATAATGCGTGTTCGCCAACCAATGGTGAATTCCCTTATACTACTCAGGAAAAACTGAAAGCAGATGATTACGCATCTGCTTGGAATTTGAATAGAATTGATCTTCCTTCTGGTGGAAGTATATTAGTAGAATATGAGTCTGATGATTATGCATTTGTACAAAACAAAACAGCCATGCAAATGTTCAAAATAAGTGGGTTTGGAAAAGAAACCTCAAGTGTGCCTGATTTTATATTAGAAGTGGATGGCGATATTGCCCCATTAAAGGTGCCTGCCAAGTACATGTTCATTAATCTCCCTTCTAATTATAACATAAATGAATTTGTTGATCATGCCTTAGATGGAGTTGATAATTTATTTTTTAATTGTTTTGTAAAACTAATTAATAAGGAAAATGGAGAATGGGACTATGTGAAAGGATACGCAAGGCCTGACTATTCTGATGGCCCAGCTATTGGAATAGTTCCAGGCGATGTTCAACGAATTTGGATAAAAATTAAACTTGAGCCAATTGATGATATAGGATTAATAAAAGACCATCCTATAAGAGTTGCGGCTTTTAATCATTTAAGAGTCCACTTACCATACCTTATCTATCCTGGGTCGGATATGCGTAAAGCAGATGAGGCAGGAATTGTTAAATTATTTACTTCTTTAGGTTCACTTATATTAGAAGCTACTCAATTTTTGAGCGGTTCAAATATTAATCAAAGATTAAAGGTTTTAGGGCATGCCAAAACTTTAAACCTCAACAAAAGTTGGGTTCGTCTAAACAATACTAGTGGTTATAAGTTTGGAGGGGGGGCTCGGGTAAAAACACTTACATTAAACGATAATTGGAATATTTTAACCCCCAATGGGAGCAATCAAGCGAATAAAGGATATTCACAACATTTCAATTATACCACCAATGACCCAACAAATACCTCGAAGGTAATTTCAAGTGGCGTGGCCAGTTACGAACCTTTAATTGGGAATGAAGAAAATCCTTTTAGACAACCTATATTTTATGATCACAAACTATTGCTAGTGCCCGATTACAAATTTTACCAGGAAGAGCCATTTGGAGAGAATTTTTTTCCCTCAGCAATGGTAGGATACTCAAAAGTATCTGTTTCCACTGTGCCACTTGATGGTTCTTCTAATGCAATTAGTAATAGTGGTAAGGTGATTCATGAGTTTTACACTTCCTATGATTTTCCTACTATATGTAAACGTACAACCATAGATAGTAAAATAGATCAATTTAGTTTAATAGGTTCAATATTGCACGACGATGAAAGAAGACTATCCATGAGTCAAGGATTCCAGATAGAATTAAATGACATGCATGGTAAACCTAAAGCAGAATGGAATTATTCAGCAAGCCAAATAAATAGCACCTCACCAAACGAAGCCCTTTCTGGAGTAACATACCAATATAATGCTAAGTCTTTGAATGCAATATCCTCGGTTCTGGATAATGAGGTTGATGTAATGAATGAAAATGGCAATATTGAGAAAAACTTAGTTGGCGTTGAATCCGATATATTTATAGATACAAGAGAAGAAAACTCCGAAACTAAGGAGGTTAGCATCATGCCAAATGCAGACATGTTTAATGTTGCCACATTTTTTCTTTTTATTCCAACTCTTTATTTTGACGGCTCATATAGTAGAGACAATTTAAAGGTAATTACTCAATCAAGGGTTATTCAAAGATACGGAATATTAAAATCTGTAACAGCGTTTGAGGAGGGAGCTCAATTAACTAGTACAAATAAGGTGTTTGATGCCAACACTGGAAAACCACTTATTGTAAGCACGCAAAATGAATTTGAGGATTTAACTTATAATACCACAATACCAGCTAGATTTTTATACAGTGGTATGGGAGCTAAATATAGTCGCCAAGGTTTATTAGTTGATGGTATAAAAGCGATTACTGGTGGAGGGTTTAAAATTGAACTCAATGGGGTGCAACAAAATCCTGAAAATTATTTTGAGAATGGTGATCAGGTTAAATTTCTTAAATATTCTAGTGCAAATAATGTCCTTCAACTATATAAAGATAAAACGATATTTAATGTTTATAAATCAGACCAAGGAACTTGGAATTTTATAAACTATTATGGACAAAAAGTTGAATTAAATCCATCTGAAAGTTATCAGGTTAAGGTAATAAATTCTGCACTTTCAAATCAACTAAATACTTCAGCTATTTCTTTTACCTCTAAGGGATATCCTACCAAATTAGAAGGAGTGAAAACTATTATTAATATGGACCAAAGTCCCTTGCTTCAATTTTCAGAAACTGAATATAACAATCATTGGCCAACTTTTATTTGTCCAGATATTCAAAATTATTTTGATCTTAATAATTATGCTGCAGATTTAAATCCATTATTTTTAGCCTTAAGTGATATGAATTTATTTAAAATTGGCGAGGAAAATGATTATCAAGCCATTTATGGCTCACAGAAAAAAGTAAAAGAAAGTAACTTTGTTCTCACTTCTTCGTGGATAAATAACCATGCTTATCTAAGTTCAACGGATTTAGGGGACATACTTATTGATGAAGTTACTAATTACCCATTAACTAAATTTAACACTCAAATTACATCACAATTAAATTCGTCCTTAACCCATTATGATATAACTTTTGAATATATATTAACAAATGGATTTAATAGTAGTTTATTTATAAATGGCGTTTTAAATTTTTCAATTCCAATTAGTGTCTGGAATGATGCACTAAGTAATGGTAATCAGCAATTTAATTTTACAGACATTCAAAATATCGATGTTCGACCACAATTTTATTTTAGTGGAGTAAAGCCACAATTCAAAATTGGAAATGATTATATCTCAACAGCAATTGATTTTTCTGGGAGTTTGTTTTGCCATAAATCTGGTAGGGGTTTTTCATATAATAATCTACTCGGAGTTCCAGTTAATCCTTTTAATCTTGGAATTTTAGGAAGATGGAACCCAAAAACGCAATATGTTTTCCAAGAGTTGCGGAGTCCAAGAACCAGAAATAATCACGATGTTTCAGTGAGAACTGATGGCGAAATTCAAAATTTCCAATCAAGGTGGTTTATTAACGGAGATAAATTTAGGCCTAAACTTAGTATAAATAGTAACTGGCAAAATACTGAGATTACAACGGCAATTGATAGGTTCGGTTCACCTATTAGTGCAATTGATCCTCTTGGGAATGTAACCTCAAATTTAAGTTATTCGAAGAAAGGACAAGTAATTGGAGTAGCTAAAAATGCAAGATTACAGGATATTCTTATTAGATCATTTGAAAACCAAAGTAATACTATTGAATGTTTTAATGAAGAAATACATGATTATGGGTTTACAAGTAACGCAAAAAAACAAATAGGTAACTATGCTCATACCGGCTCTGGTGTTTCATTATTATCTCAAACACATAATTCAATTATGAAAGTTCCATTAATTACCACTCCTAAAATTAACTCACCTTATGCATATTATTTTGGAGAGAGTGATTATTACAATAAATTTAATCCTAAAGTAGGTAAATATGTAGTTTCCTATTGGGTTAAGGCAAAGGATAATCGAATAATCACAACTTTAACAGATTATACCAAATTAAAGGTGGTTCAGAAAGCTGGTACAAATCCAATTTCAACAATAGATTTTAAACCAGAAGGGCCAATGATTGAAGGTTGGCAAAGAGTTTTTGGTGAATTTACAATTTCAACAGATGCAACAGATTTAGAATTGGAATTTTTGACAACCTCGACGCTTGAAATATACATGGACGATATTCGAATTCAACCATATAATTCTGAATTAATGTCCTATGTATACAATTTTAATAATAATACATTGATAGCAATTTTAGATGAAAACAATTATGCAACTTATTATGAATATGATCAAGAGTTAAAATTAGCGCGGGTTAAAAAGGAAACAGAGAATGGAATTATGATGTTAAAGGAATCAAGGTCGACCATTAAAAAGAACTTTAACAATTAGGATATGAAAGTTATATTATTGGGAATCTTTTCTGCCTTTTTTATATTGGGGCAAACAGCCGAAACAGAATTATTATCCTATTTGAATAAGAATCTGAGCGTATACAAAGGGGGCAAATACGGTTATAACATGGCTATTTCTATTTTTCAAACTCATGATTCAAAAAAACCTTTAGAGATAATGAAAATTAATTATCAGACGTGGGACAATGCCTATTATTTGCAACAAGGAAATACCGAAACTATGTTAAATCAAAAATATGCAGTTATGGTTGATTATGAAGAAAAGGAAATGTATGTGCAGAAAATAGCAAAAGGAGCTTTGAAAAATTATAACTCCTTAAAAATGGATTTCAAACAAATTATTGATCTTGAACTCATGAAAGAACAAGGTGTAAAGGTTTATGATGCGGGTGAATCAGGTGATGAAATTAAATTTTTGGCTATTTATAAAAACCACGAGAGTATTGATAAAGCACAATATTCATTTTCAAAATCAAGTGGTTTAATAAAGGGATTAATTATTTATTATAAAACCAATATGCTCACCTTATTTGGGCTTGATATTCCAGGATATACTCCAAACCCTGAGTTTAGCGGCAAACCAAGATTGCAAATTGTATACAATCAGTTTGGAGAAATACATACCCTTCCAAAAACCAAATTAGATGAATTGAATTATTTCAATCTGGTAAAAGGAAAAATGGTTCCTACTGAGAAATTCAAATCATATAGATTAATTAACCTTATAAAATAATAAAAGTAAATAAGCTATGAGCCATATAATTACTTTAGGTTTCTTAAGAAATTGCAAGGCAGTTTCATTTTTAGTTTTTTTGATTCTAATATCCAACTACCCAACCTTTGGAAAAAAATATAACCCAATTGTAGAGGATCATGAGGTATCGAATATGCCTGTCGGTTTCAACTTTACTGTTAGTAGTAACCTGTTAGATCCTTCCCTGCCTTTTCCAAACAATAATGTTTGGAAGGATGATGTGGGTTATAAAAAAGCAACTGGTAGAGTAATGCTAATGTTGGACAATCAGATGAATGAATGTCCAAGTAATTCTTTTGAAGCAAAAGTAGAAATTCAAGTAACTTATTTTACCTTTCAGTCGGCCCAGCCTATTGTAAAAAATCAAACTTTAGAAGTAAGTTATAATAACATCAATGGTTTGAGTTATAACGAACGTGCAATTTTGCAATTGCCTGATGCTGTATATATTAAGGTGCAGTTTGTTTCCATAAACAATGTTAATTTTAAAAATTATTTAATATTAAGAATTGAGCAAGAAGAGGAGCGATTTTTTATTGGAACATTTGATTTAGATCATTTCTCAGATCCAAATACAATTAATGTTTTTGATCTTGACTATAATGCAAGTGAAAATGCCATTCAATTGTCGATGAATATACAAAATCAAATTTTTAAAAATTCGGTTGAAGAGTTTGATATCGAATGGACCTTTTATGATGGATATAGTGATATACCTTTTGATTTTAGGTTTAATGCTTCGCGTATTACAAGTAAAACAGGAAGTTATTCTCTGGTAAATAATTATGAATCTGGTTTCCTCATATTTAGAGTCCGACCTGTCTGGTATAATGGTAGTGATTACAAGCACCGAGTTGAAGGGATGTGGTCAACTTGCACAGCATCACCTTCCCAAACTAATGGATTTTATAACGATTTGGAAACAAGCTTGCTTTCCGCAATGGGAAACAAAACTAAGTTTGTGAAAATTCTTTCAGGAATTGTTGGAACAAACAATAGTACTGCGGGAGGCTCTAAGTTTATAAGTGTTCCAGAATCAAATTTTGGTATGAATTGGCAAATTAACCAAACCTATGCAGAGGATGCAAAAAGGGTGGATGATATTTCGTTTTTTGATGGAAGCTTAAGAGCCAGACAACAGATTGCTTCAAATCCTGGTGATCATAATATCATTGTAACAGAAAATATTTATGATTATGAAGGAAAGTCGAGTATCCAAATTTTGCCTGTTCCAATACAAAGTAGGATTCTAAATTATATTCCTAATCTTAATTTAAATCAGGCTGGATCTCCATACTCCTATTTAGATTTTGATCTTAAATCATCCTGTTTTTCTGAAATAGGATCCTTAAAGGAAACCACGGGTGCTTCGCAATATTATTCTGAAAATCATCCCTACATTGATTTACCAGGTGGAGAATTTCAGAACTACACTCCTCAAGCAAAGGGTTTCCCCTTCATTCAGCAACAGTTTACACAAGATATGACAGGTAGAGTAATGTTTGCTGGCGCAGCAGGATCAGAATTGAGAATATCGCATGACAATGCCAACAATACCCATTTTACTCGTTTTTATTATGGTGTTCCTATTCAGGAAGAAATCGACATGCTTTTTGGAACCAATGTTGGATATGCAGGGCATTATAAAAAGGAAGTGGTAGTTGACCCCAACGGACAATTCAGTATCAGTTATAAAAATGCAGCTGGAAAAGTAATCGCTACCTCTTTGGCTGGTGAAACTCCTGTTGCATTGGAGGCTTTAAATGGTGCAAACAATACCATTGATATAACCACCAGTTTGTTGGCAAATGATGAAGAAATTCAATTGGTGAATAACCAATTTATTGTAAATAAAAGTATTGTGATTGAAAAAGCTGGAAAGGTTGGCTTTTATTATTCATTATTACCCCAAAATTATATGCCTAAATGTTCTACTGAAACCTCAGGACCTTGCCTTGATTGTGTATATGATCTCGAAATTAGGATCCAGGATAATTGCGGGAATAACAAGTTAACAGACAATGACTATCCAACAATTATAAAAAGAAAAATAGGCCAAAATGGCGATATAAATAATACTTGTGTTACATCAAATAATTTTGTTTTAGGTAATGATCCAGGACTTGCAGCACTGGTAGAATCATCTGGATTTTATCAAGGTTATATTACCTTAAATTTAACACCAGGAACTTATTTAATTAGTAAAAAGTTAAGTGTATCTGAATCCACCTATCAGGAATATGAAAAATTATTTTTAAGCAATGGGATTTGTAAGACATTTCAAAATTTTGAAACAGAAGAGCAAACAAAAATATCTGGCGAAAATTGCGAAATGACTTGTACTCTTTGCAAAACACAATTAGGAACAATTCAAGAATACCTGCTAAGAAAACTTGGTCATTCTCCTAGCAGTTTAGAAATAACAACCTATCAGGAAGAGTATAATGAGCAATTTGAAGATTGTGAGGAATTGTGTAAAATGGAATCTCAAAACCCTTGTGAGCTCATAAAAAAGTTATTGATTGCGGAGGTTAGTCCTTATGGAAAATGTTTTCAAATTGAACAAGTTACTGGCACCATTAATTTTACATGGTTAAACCACTCAACAAATATTCTCCAAAATGTAAGTATTCAAACCATTTTTACAGGAAAAAACTATACGTTAACCATAGATGGTATTAATAAAAACGTAAGTGAATTAAGCTTAAATGAATTCATATTGTATTTTAAGGAGGATTGGGCCAAGGAGCTTATACCATATCACCCTGAATATTGTAAATATCAACAATGTTTGGAACAAGAATTAAGTAGTGATTTTGATACAAAATTATTGTCAGTAAAAACTTTTGATGAGGCTTTAGCTTTAGGTTATTTACCTACTAATTTTATAGATATTCAAACAATTGAACATCCATTGATTGGTAACAATTCAGACAATGGTTTGGACCCATACTTTACAGCCAGTAATAATAATCCAAGTAAAAACTCCATTTGGGCTGGATTGCAAAGTAAAATGAGGAATATGACTGGAGAAAGTGGCTTTGGTTTAGATGCTGCTTTAATTGCATTTCATAACTTATATTGTCAAAACCTTAGTTCAATTGGCGAATTACAATCATGCGTAAATGACCATATCGATGATATTTATGGGCCAAATGCCTGTGCAGCTAATAAGGATTATTTCTGGCAAACATACCGTAATTTGTACCTCAGCATTAAATTAGGCTTCAAAAATGAAACTAATTTTTATTCAACACAATGTGCTTCATATCCTTCTGGATATGAACAAACCATTCCTAACTTAGACCCGATTGCAATGATGGGAATTGGAGGTAAAAAGGAAAGTGTTCTAAATCATGATGGAGACGTTATGATTAAACAAGCATGTGACGATCAATGCAAAGCCTACCGCCCAATCTGGAAAGAAAAACTTGCAGGTTGCCCAGCAGCAGATATTGAAAGTATTTTAGATTTGTTAGAGAATATCTGCAAAAATGGTTGTGATGCAAACAATATGCTGGGGGCATCTACAACAATAATTCCTGTAAATCCAAACTTATATTCATTTTATGATGTTTTAAGAAAGGGAATTATTGGCCAATCTGGTAATCCAAAAAACTTGTATGTGCCAGGCGTTTGCGATGATTTATTAATACCAATGCCAGCTCCGCGTGGATTTGAAATGCTAGGAGAAAAGAAAGAGATTGATTTATGTAGGTATAAAAAAATAACTTACTCGAATACTAGTTGCGACCAAACTGACATTTTGGAAACCAATGAATATGTTAATTGCTATTGCAACTCCAATAATAAAAGTGAGGCTATTAAAGAGTTTATTATTGGACAATTACAGGCAACTCAACCTGAACTTTTTGCAAAATCTGCTAGCACAAATTACTGTCCAGACTGTGATGCATTGCAATTGCCTTTAAAAGATTTCTTCATTCGATACCAAAATGAATTAGATGGAAATACACTTCAAAATTCAGATGTTTTATTAACAAATCTTTTAAATAAAAATTTAAATTTAAACAAAAGTTATTTTGAATATTTAGATTTCCTTTCTCAATGTTATGGTATTAACAAAGAAGATAAGCCATTGGATTTCTTAAACACGCTTAAACCATATATTGTTTATAATAATTTTTATAAACCCAGTTTTTATGTTGGAAATGCTACCATTAGATCTAGTGCTGGCTTTTACACCACCTTAGGGGGATACTATGCACCCCGTATTTTAGGTGGGTCAAGCAGCTCCATTGGGTCACTTTTTTCTGATGATGAATTGCAAAATCTTGGAACTGTTAATTCTGGTACTTCCACCAATATTGATCATTGTGCCTGTGATAAAATTTTCGAGGCCATGTCCAAATTTCAAACTGATCATCTACCTGGTGAAAATGAATTAAGCTACTTTAACCGAATTAATTCTTTAAATCCTGGACTAACTCAAGCAGAATTTCAAATGGCATATAATTTATGTTTGAATGTTTGGAAAATCAATTCTCAAGATGTAATTGATTATAACCCATTTGAACCTCCAATTGGCTGGATAAATCAAGGAAGCACGAAAACATGGGAAAGTGGATCAGATGGTTTGTTGGCTGTTATGGGCCTAGGAAGTGCCCCTATCTTACCTGCCTCACTTTTGTGTATTGAGCCAGTATTTGGCCCATATCCACCAAACAACTGTGATAAAATAAAGGAGAAAATTAGGGCAATATTGTTTGATTTAAATGCAGATGGTCGAGTGATTAACGGCCAAAATGGGAAATCAATATATGACTTATATAAAGACACAATACTCACAAGTACATTGAATGCTGAAATATTAGCTGCTACTGGATTGAGTTTTGGTAATTACGATGAACTTGAATCTTATTTTAGGGATCATTGTGGCTGCATGGGATCGTTAGCACAAGATGCAATAAGCGGCAGAAAACCAAGTTTATTGAGTCCAAGGGGATCCAATGTATTAGATTTGTTAATTGGCAATTTATATTTGCAAATTCAAGAATCTACTAGATGTGATGAAAGAATCGACTTATTCAAAATTGTTGATAGTTGGGCAAATTCGCAATATGAAAAGGATTATTTTGCTAAAACTAAACTCAATCTTGAAATATTAAGTTTAGAATTTAATGAACCACAGAAGAGTGAAATATTGAATGCTGGCTCCTTTAAAGAGTTGCTGTCTTTCTTGTTAAAAACAAATTATGCGAATGGATTGCTTTCCTTCAATTGTCAGGTAAAAAGATGTGGTTATGGATCTGGTGGAGCATCAGGCGGCCCATTTGTTGAAATAAAGTGTTGTAATAACTGGAAATCTAATCAGCCAATATTAAATTCCATAAAAGCATATATCAATCAATTGGCTATTACCAATGTGCCAGGTATGAGGATTGGTTTGAATCAGCTTCCTTCTAATTCCATTGTATTGAAATCTAGGCCATTATACACCACATTTAATAGTTATTATTCTAGCCCTTCTATCCTTTATGATGGTTTTAATAATGAATCTTCATTAAGTTTTAATCATAATTTATCACAATTAGGAGCGCCTATCAGTTCTATAATGATGAATATTAAAGATGTTGGCTCACCCCTACATGATAGGAATATCGTTTTAAGTTCACCTAATCCAATTTATTGGAACTTGGTGAGGTCTGTTGTGAGTATACAAAGTCTACCAGGAGATTGCAATAGTTCAAGTTCTGGGGCATTTAGTTTGGTCTTAAGGCAAGAAGATCCTTTTAGGCCTGGGTACTTTTTCAATATTGAAGTTTATGGCTCCATAAGTAATGCCACTACAGCTCTTTTGAATAGTGCAGCTTGTTGTTTGAAACTTTGTAATACGCAGGAACAAACAATTGCTAAAACGCCTAAAGAGGATTGTTTAGATTGGGTGAGCCATTTGGTATTTTTCAATGCGAAATTAAGGTATGAGAATTATCTCAAAGCTGAACTTCAGAAATTTAAGAAGGAGTATTATGAAAAATGCTTGAGCGCTCAATCATCCGAAGTATTCAATATGAAATTCAAATTGAATTCTTATCATTATACCTTATATTACTATGACCAGGTGGGAAATTTAAGCATGACTGTCCCTCCAAATGGGGTTCATCCTTTTATTTCCAATACCGACTTGCAAGCAGTAAAAATAGCCCGGCAGGCTAAAACGGAGTTTGTACCACCACATAGATATGAAACACAGTATACGTATAGCAGTTTAAATAATTTGATTTGGCAAAAAACACCAGATGCAGGAGTTAGCAATTTCTATTATGACAGATTAAATAGAATAATAATTTCACAAAATGCTCAGCAATCAAGTGACCAAAAATACAGTTACACTGTTTACGATCCATTAAATAGAATTACAGAGGTGGGACAATGTAAAAACACACTGGTTAGTGTTACTCAAGAGTATTTATTTAATAACACAAACTTAACAAACTGGTTTGCAAATATTTTCCAGAGAGAACAAATAACCAAAACTTATTACGATGATGATCCAACCATAGTAGGAATTTTGCCTGGTCAGTTTAGAACCAATGCATATCGAAATCTGAGAAATAGAGTTGCTTTATCTACCTTCCAAGATTATGAAGGTGCCAACTATGATCAAGCGAGCCGTTATTGCTATGATATAACGGGTAACGTATCAAAACTACTAAGGGAAATAGTTAATTTAGAAATATTGGAGCAGGAATATAAAATGATTGATTATGAGTATGACCTAATTAGTGGGAAAGTAAATCGAGTAATTTACCAAAAATCCCATTCCGATCAATACATTCACCAATATGAGTATGATGAGTCTAATAGGCTCAAAGCAGTTTACACAGGGCAATTTGAGGGTTTATTGCGAGAAGAAAAAGATGTTTCATATAAATATTATAAACATGGCCCTTTGGGGAGGATGGAATTAGGTGCATTAAAAGTACAGGGCTTGGATTATGCCTATACCATAAATGGCTGGCTCAAATCTGTAAATGGGTCGATGGCAGATAAAAACCATGATATGGGTTCTGACGGTATTGGTGCCGTAGGTGGCATTGGTTCTACATTTACTCCCGATCAAATGGCATTCGTTTTATCTTATTTTGACCAAGACTACTTTTCGGCCAAAGCTTTTAGTGGCTCTACAAATCCTATTGGATCAATGAGTAATTCTGGATTTGGCTCGGCAGCCTCTTCATTATTCAATGGAAATATCAAGTCAATGGAAGTTTCTATAGCTCAATTCGGATCTAATCCAATTGGGTATGCTTATTCCTATGATCAATTGAATAGAATAATTGATGCAAAAGCATGGAACAACTATAATAGAACTACACATTCTTGGCAAAGTGGAGGTGCCGCTTTAACAACATATTCTAACCATTTTACTTATGATGGAAATGGTAATATATTAACACAATTTAGAAATGGTTCTGGCTCAAATACTGCAATGGATAATTTGAGCTATGTTTATGATGTTAACCCTAGCTCTGATCCAACACTTGAAAAATATACTAATAAATTGATTCGGGTGGATGATGGACAAACTAACAATGCTGCTTATTTAGATGACATTGATGATCAAAATGGTGTAAATTACACCTACGACAAAATTGGCAATTTGATTTCCGATGTTTCGGAGGAAATTGGAGAAATAAAGTGGAATGTTTATGGCAAAATTAGCAGAATTATACGTGTTCTAGGAAGTACTAAACCAGATTTAGAGTTTCATTACTCACCAGATGGGCACAGAACTGTTAAAATTGTAATTCCTAAAAATGAAAGTGAAAGTAATCAATACACTTATTATGTGCGTGATGCTCAAGGAAATGTTATGGCCACCTATTCACGCAATTATAATAGGGTAATTGATTTTGATAACCTAACATATAACGACATAAACAACAAACTGGTAGAATTGACCAATAGCAGCGTGTTTGGGAATTTTATTGGCAAAGG
>Ga0209550_10001697_pt1 | contig 21114 bp, 19 predicted proteins | sample LauGreSuBDMM15SN_2_FD_187567 | JGI IMG/M metagenome (GOLD analysis project Ga0209550, IMG submission 187567) | Freshwater lake microbial communities from Lake Michigan, USA - Su13.BD.MM15.SN (SPAdes) (version 5) | ecosystem: Environmental > Aquatic > Freshwater > Lake | place: Lake Michigan... | reverse complement strand
AGTTATAACATCATTATTTTTATATTCTAAGGCCATATATAAATGTCTCAAAAAATGTCAAAAAAAAATAAATTGTTAATCATCATTACTTATATTAATCCATTAACTAACATGTCTATAATATCATTATCGTCTAAATTGTCCTCAATTTCATCTTCGCATTCTTTATCTGATTGAGATTCTTCCACAGTTGTATGATCATCTTCTAATACTTGTTGCACTTCATCAAATTTAAAATGTGTTTTTAGTTCATCAAATTTAAATGTATAACAAATGCCAGATTTTAATCTTGATTTAACTATTGCGGAATTTCCATCTTCTGAAACTAATTTTAATGTCTTGAGCCTTAATCCCATTTTTATTACATTAGTCTCATATTTGAATCCGTTTTCTTGAGTCCAATCATTAAAATCTTGATATAATTTTGTCCCTCCTAATGTTAATACTTTACTCTCTTTATCCATATATGTTGCCGTAATAGATTTAATAAATTCTTCAATATAGCACACATTAGTTTCTTTTAATGCTTCATGATATTCAGAGGTCGGAATTGGCATCTCATTGAATGAATCTAAACCATCTAAATTAATTAAGTAGTCATATAATTTTCTAATAACATTGTCATTTTCTATTATCTTATAAAACCGTTTAAAATATTCTACATTCTTTTCTGACTTACCAATTAATTCATCACTACATCTAACAATTAATTTTCTTCTATCATTTTTACCAGTCTCAATTGGATTTTCTTTATTTGTCATTCCTAAAAATCTATGAAATGAATTGATAGTAAATTGCCCCTTGCCTTTCTGATTAATGGATAATGTAGGCTCTGTAATAAGTCCTTTAATTTGTGCAATATCTTTTGCCTTCTGTTTTTCTAATTCATCAATCGCAACTAAAAATGCATTTGCCATCAATCCATTAAAATTTCCCCAAATATCACGATCTGGAGATTGACTTTCTAAAACTTTATTGTTCCCCATTATTTTTCTGAGTAAATGCAATAGACTACCTTTACCTGCACCCTCTTCAGATATTAATATAACAAATACAGACTTTGTTTCTGGATATACTAACATTTGACCAATCCATCTAATAAAATAATTATATATCTCTTCATTGTGATTGCATAAAATTCTAATATGGTTTAATAAAAATTCTAATTCATCATTGAATTCATCAGCACCGCACTTATCCATGTCTTCGGCTGAAAACTGTCTCCAAATATTATATATATGAGGTGGACAATTTTTAGGATATGTATCCATCTTTTCATACTGTCTAATATTTTCATCTAAAACCCATTGTCTAATAAAACATTGTTGCTTATCGTCATAATCATTTGTCTTCTTATTAAAAACCGATTCTGTATATTTGATATGTTCATATGATACAAATAATTCATTTTTGGTAAATGTTATAATCGTCCCATCAATGGATACTTTAGCAAACAATGCAGAATTAATAATTTTACAATGCAACTTTTCAAATTCTACTTTTTTATGATTATAACTATTTGTATTAATGGTAATATTATCAACATCTATTTTTTCATCCTCATTTACTTCTTTAATAATAAATTTTGTATTAATGCTAAATATTTTACTAATTTCATACTCTGCAGAACCAATGGCCTCAATAATTCTATGTTCAGAATATTCTGATCTTAACACCATAATACCATCATTTGTATAAATAAAATTAGTAGGTCGGTTTAATGCTATTAATAATTGCTCAATAAATTTTCTCTCAGTATTAAATAGAAAATGTGATAATGTTGGAGTTTCTTTTTTATTTGCCTTAACTAAAAAGTGAGGTGGCATCATTGGTAATAGTTCTAATGTTGTTCTACTTACTTCTTTTGAAAATTGAATAGCAAATCTAAATTCTTCATTTGAACCATGTGGGTCAATATTATTTTCTTTTCGCCATCCGCAGATAGAACCGCCATTCACTAAACTAATATATAATTGCTTTGCCATATATCGGCTACATTTACTACCATAATGTTTCATAGTCTGTTCTAATATATCATCTCTTCTAGAAATATAATCTACTACAGTATATGCTTTATTATCTGTAAGTGCTTCATAAATTTCAGCATATAATTTAATTCCCATATTAACACCATCAATATCCCAATATAATTCATCACAAACTGTATTTCTTAACTCTGATTTAAGATTACCAATACTATTTTTTCCACTTGCTCGACCGATTCCTCTTTCTGGTAAATGATATGGAACTTCTAATGCACCACCTGCTTTTAAGTGTGCATCAATAATAGTTTTATCTTTTCCAGATAGACCTTGCATATATTGAATTTTTTCTAATTTTTCTAAATTAACAGTTTCAATCGCTTTGCAATTATTTAAAATTGAATTACCTATTGTGAAAAGTTCCGCCATTTTTTTGTGTAAAATGTTTTTTTATATATTTATATATTTGTTAATGTTTAATATAAAAATTTTTGTTATATATATTACAGATTATAAAAAAAAATAAATTAATTAATTAATTATGATCTATTATAAATTTTGATTTCTTATCCAATATCTATTTGCAATGTCTTCTGCTATTTTTTCTTCTGGTTGATACTTCCACCATGTATCAATATCGGCATCATATCGCCAACCGCTATCTCTTGCTTTTTGCCTGTCGTAATATTGAAACTTTGCCCATTTCTTAGTTTGTCCTTCTTTCTTAATTGGTGGTCTTCCTTTGTTGGTCAATGGGTTTGTGTAAAGATATGAAAACTTTTTCAATATTTCTTTTGCTTCCTCATCGGTGTGAGTTTGCCTCAATTCTCGTAAACATGATTCCAAATATTCTTCGTCGTTCATTTTAAAAAATTTATTTTATGTGTATATAATATACTTTATAAAAAAAATAAATTTTATTAATTAATTTTTTGGTCAGCTTTTTTCTAAAAAGTGTTTTATCCAAATGGATTTTTTTCATCGTCAATTATATGACCACCTTTAATCCCAACCTCTATAAAATTAGTTTCAAATACTTGCCCATAAAATGGCAACTGTTTTAACTCTTTAATTGTTTGTCTATATCTTTTTTGGTAATCCTGTTGATACTCTTTAATAGTTTCTTTATTCGCTTCATAAAATAATCTCCGTCGTTTCAATACTTCATTCTTATTTTTATAATAATATTCTAATGCTTGTTTTCTTCCCATCTCTTTTGGGTAGTCTTTTTGTCTGTATTTATTAACGGCTCTAAGAATTGAGTCTGGAGTTTTACGAGGCTTATCTGGATTTTTAGGAGGTGGTACTGGATCATATTCTTTTTTCGGTGTAGGCTCATGGACTTTTCCGCAACATTCGCAAATTTTTTTATGACGACCCATTTTATTTTTTTTGTTTTCTATATATAACAAAATATATTATATAAAAAATAAATTATTTAATATAACATAAATTTATTATATCTATATTATACCAATATTTAAATGTTTAATATAGTTTTCTTGGTCGGCCTCTCCTTAATCCAGTTCCAGCCTTTGCAACTGCCGCGGCGGTATCAGTTCCAGAAGATAATGATGATAATCCTTGATATGCACCATATGCCATTTTCGCGGCATCAATTGCTTGACCAGTAATTGCTAACCATTTATCAGCATTTGGATTTCCTTGCAAGTCGGCTAAACCTAATGACATTATATAATCTGCTAACATCTCGCCTAACTTTTGCCCAGCCATTGAACCTAAAGCCTGAGCAACTGGAACTAATGGCGGTGCTATAACACCTGCAGCCATCGCCGCTCCTAATATTCCGCCCAATTCTTCACCTACTAATGGTATGCCTTTCTTAACTGCGAATTTTGCAATACTTATCGCAATTGCTTTCATCGCATCTTCATTATTCTTGATCCAATTAATTGCAGTTTCTCCATATTTTTTAATAAAATTTACTCCAGTCATAACTCCACCCACTACTTTATTACTTGCATTTTTTACCCAAGCCTTCATTAATTCAAACTTTTGAGTTGCATCGGTTTCTACATTTTGCATTAAACTTCTTAGTTCATCTTGACTAACTTTAATGCCACTATTAACATCGGCAATTACTTTATTGGCCTTATCTTTTACTTGCTGTGCAGCCTGTGATAATTTACTCCCAGCAGTTTGGAATGCACCTTTAATTTGGTCATTATATCCACCAGTAAAGAACTTCTTACTTCCTTGGATAAAATCATCCCAACCCTTACCTTCCATAATAAGATGATCATTAATTGTTTTATAATGGTGTTTTGCTTGTTTGCTTTTTAATGCTCCGCCGTGTGTGATACCATGATGTTTTGCCCAGCCTTGTGCAAAATCTTTAAATGTAAGTTTTTGATGCTTTGACAATTTGCCTCCAGTTGTTGGTATAGTTCGTGTAGCAACTAATCCCTTTTTGGCTCGTTTATGTTTAGCCATTAAATTAATTGCAGAATCTAAATACTCATCATCAATAGCACCACCTTGTTGCAATACATTAAATCTTGCTCCAATATCTGTAATTGTATTTGATGCCTTTCTTAAAAAAGTATTATCACCAAATAATTCTTTTGTATTCTGTTTAACAAAATTATAGTCTTGTGTATTGCCTACACCACTCGCTTGTAAAACATTTAAAATAAAATTCTGGCAATTGTTATCTCTTGCACTATATGGATAAAATCTATCGCCCATTCTCTCTCTTGCATTTTCATATAATTCATTTAGTGTCAATGTTTTTCCATTTAAAGGTGTGGGTGTTGATTCTTCATCTTTTACTGGCTTTGGGTTAACTGTCATACTTACTCGCTCAACTTTTTCAAGTGATACTCTAACACCACTCTGTAGAGTAATACATATTTTTAAATGAAATAATTTATCATATGGGGCATTCTCTAAATTTTTCCCAAACTCTCCCATACTTGCAACACTTAATGCACCAGTTAATGCTTTACCAACTGGATTTCTAACAATATCAATATCTCTAATTATTTCATTGCCATATCTTTCTAATATTTTTTTAACATTTGGGGGCATACCTGTATCGCCTGTATATACTTTAGTTGCAATATCTTTTGCAGTATTAAATGCATTAGTTGCAGTTGATTTTATTTTATTACCAACATTTTTTAATTTATCTCTTACATCATCAAGAAATCCCTCACCTTCCATATCAGAATCACCATCCCCACCGTGGCAAATATTAATTCTTAAAACACCACCGCCCTCCATTGGTATTTTTAATTTATGATAATGTTGATAATCTAAACCAGAATGTGTTTTACTTTTTGACCCTTTATGTGCATCAAAAGGTTTATATGATTTTTTAACAAGATGATCATCCTCGTGGAAATATTCATCTCCATGTTTTGTTGTATAATCAAGATCACCTTTATGAGTTTTTGATTTTGAACCTTTTACACCAACACCTGCCTTCTGTTTTGCCTCTGCATTTGCAATTTTTAAATTTGCTTCTGCTTGTGTTTGTCGGTCATCTACTCTTTTCCATTGGGCTGAGCCTTTTTTATATGGGTTATACCCCCCACCTACTTTCTTTTTTGGTGGCATTATCCTTTTTAATTCTTTATCAATTAATTTTATTTGTGAGATATCTAGTTTGTCAAAATTACCCTCTTTGATATGCTCTTGAAGGTGTTTTTTTATTTTGTTTAATAATACCTTTTCAGACATAAAAAAAAATAAGATTATTATATTATTAGAGATATCCTTTTTATTTATTAAATTAATTAAGCCTTTTAGAAAAAGGCTTCACCCAAAACTAATTAGCGGGGTTAAAGGGGTAAGACCCCTACTTCTGTATAAATAAAAATTCATTACTTGCAGAAGCGGTCAATACTGTAAATTTTCCAGCGATAAATTCAAACAATCCAGCGGCGGAATTTGAAGCAGTTCCAACACTGAAGAAAAGAATTTGCTCTGTGTCTGCAAATGAACCTTTATCATTTCCAGGAATACCAACTGCATTTACTTTAGTATGGCCATATGCTACTGGAGAATATGGAATACTTTTTAGATTAGCCAGCAAAGCATATGAAGTATTTACAGTTGTTGCAGATTGATAATCAACACTATATGTTTTGCGAGATTTATACCAAGATGCTGCATTTGGTGTTAAGTTATCTGTTTTGGTATACACAGCGAAAAAGGGGCAACCCAATCCAGTAGTTGCGGATACATTATAAAAGTTAAGCATAAGACCTTTGACATCGGCAACTGTCATAGTTGCACTCTCTGGAGCAATATACCAGTTAACTTTTTTATTTAATTCGTTTTTAAAGTACCACCCACTATATGGACTCACATTAGATATAGCGGATGGGATATAATCAATCATTTGTTGTGAATCGGCATAAACACTTGCCACATGATATACTGGAACAGAAATAATCAATGGTTGTTTATTTTTTAATGCTAAGATATCGGCTTCATCAATATCCAATCTTGCTTTAATTGCAGTATCAACTGCTTCCAAATCTGATAATCTTGCCAACTCAGATACATCAACTGCGGCCAAATTAGAAATCTGGGTTGTATGTAGATCAACTAATGCCTTATAATCAACACCTGAAAATTTAATAGAATCTCCTTCTAAGACAACATTTTTTGCATTTCCTACAGTTTCAAACTTTTTAGAATAGGTTCCTGTTTTATCAGCAACGAGAACATTTGCTGGTGCACTTGTTGATGAGCATGATGACAACACAATTTGAGTATCACCATCAGCCCCTGATGCATTTAATAGAACGGCTCCCCCTTTTTCTTTAAATAAATATATTCCTTTTGATGTAGATGCTGTAGTTGGGAGGGCTGTTAATATTGTAGTATTTCCAAGATTGCACCCCAATGCACTATCGATTGATAAACTTTTATCATATCCTAAGTATGAGGTGAATACGACTGGTTGAGCACTTGCAGTTGTTGACATTATAAATGTTTAATACAGAAAAAATATGATTGATTATATTAATAATATTTTACTTTTCAAAAAAAATATTAATTGCACACCCTTTTGAAAAAAAGGGCTGACCCCAAAACCCATTCCATAGGGGTTGGGGGTAAGGGGGAGAATCCCCCAGCGATGCCTATGCAATGGCTTTTAAGGTGGGACTAATAAATATGATTGGGTAAAATTACTATATATGAGATTTAGTTTGTTAACCACTAATTCAACACTATTTTGTGCACTTGCACTATTTGTGCCAATAACAACCGCCAAAATCGTATCGGTTTGGGCATAAGTTCCTCTTGGATTATTTATTGTTGATGGTTCAAATTGTATTTGAGTTTCAAAATTAAATGGCACGAGATTTTTATCTATAATACAAACTCCTTGATAATTTGTATTTGCTATTGGTGTTATTGCTTGATTAAAAACATATGTCATTGATGAATGGAAAAAGCCTGGGAAAAAGTCATTTATTCCAGTTAAGTTAGTATATACAGTTATAAATAAAGTATCATCATTAGAAACTGTTTGACCATTAAAAAAACTAATTGCTATACCTTTTAAATCTGCGACGGTTGTTTCTGTTCGTGTTTGGGCTGGAAAATACCAGTTGATCTTGCTACCAGCCGTTATATTCTTAAAATAAAATCCTGAATATCCATATGTATTTCTAATTGCTAATCCATTTGCTGGTTCAATGCCATCTGCATATATTAAAGGCGATGAGTAAATTAAAGTTGGCACTACTTGATTCTGTGCATATGATACATTGTTAAATGTTAAATCTGTTGCACTTAAAATAGCAGTTTTAGTAGTAGTTGTATTAGTGATGTTTAAACTTGTATTATTTAATGTAGATGTTAAAGTTCCGTCTCTTGTATTTATTTGTAAATATGTTGGGGTTAAATTACTAACATCTGATGTATTTCCTTGTTGTAATATACCAGCATATAAATTAGATCTTGTATTGTTAGCAGGGGTAAAAGCATATAAGGCTTGATTTGTATAACCCAATTTTACACCGTCTGGATCATTACTCATTTCAATAGAATTGGCATTGAAAATAGTTTGGGTCGTTCCTAATGCATCTGTTAATGTTAACCGATTATTAGTCATATCTAAAACGGTTTTATTTGTTGTATTTCTTAAACTAGATTCTATCAAAGCCCTATCTCTATTAACATCAAAATATTTTAAAGGGGTAAGAGTATCATTTGAATTCCAAAATTGATGGCCTCCTGATCCTGTCCCAGATACATTTAAAAATTTCAATGCATTTGTTGTCGGTTCTGTATAATGATAATGCCCAAGTGAATCTCCTGTTGATGCTGTTGGAAATGTAGAAGTTAATGGCGGTGTGTTAGTTAAATTACTTGCTAAAATTCCACCGTGGGTTATATCACCAGTTAGTGATGAATATTGCAAAGTAAATCCACTCGGAATAAAGGACATTTTCAACACTATATTATTTTATCTCTATATATTATTATAGATATAAAAAAAATAATATTATTTATTACATACAATTGCATGTGGTCTTTTTAAGGGCTTAATTATATGTCCAAGAGATAAATATTTGGCCTGAAAGTGTAAAATTTAATGAATTCAAACCTGCACCTTGAGCATCGCAATTAATTGCAATATCATTGAAAAAACTTAAAGCAAAATTAAAACTGGTTCCAGTTGTATCTGTGAAATTTATATATGAAGCTGGATCAAGAATAGGAGTAGAACCATTTGGATATAATGGGGCTGGTAATGGAATTGTAAATGTTATACTGCCATAATTTGATGTGGTTGATGCAACTGGTGTCAAATAAAATTTATTTTGATATTGTGCATCAAAATACACTTGCTTAAAACTCATTAGTGTTGGGGATATTCTTACATTATTTGTTGTCGTTGTGGTTATGAATGTTGTATATCCATTTAATGCATCATTCAAAAATGCCGTGGTTGCAATTTTAGTACTATTATCTAAATTTGGTGGGGTTGGGGCGGTTGTTGTTCCTGAAAAATTTATTGCCCCTGTAAAAGTTTGTGCCGTTGCGGTATTTAATTGAGCATAATTTGTAAGCACTGGGGCTGGATCAGAATTTGCCAAAACAAATGCAGTAGTTGCAATTGCATCTGAATTATCGCCCACATCTTGAGTAGGTGCAGTTGGTATCCCTGAAAATGATGGAGAGTTCTTAGGGGCATATGGAGTTAAAGCCGTTGATATTGCGGAATTCATTTGGGCGGTTGTAGAATATGAGACTAATGCCGTTGATATTGAATTGCCAACATATGCAACATTTGCAATGGCTGTTGTTTGGCCTGATGTTGGTGTTGTTTGTAATGTTGGTGTGCCTGTAAATTGTTGGCCATTAATTAATGCATATGGAGTTAAAATATCAACACCATTAATTGCATAAACTTCACCAGTTGGAATATTAATTCCATCTTTTACTTGCATGGGTGTGCCATTATTTGATAATTGTAATTGTGGTGTTAATGCCGTTATTTGTGCTCCTGTTAAATCATTTTGAACACAATAAATATTATATGCATTCCCCATAGCCACATTTGTTCCTGCATTTGCTATAACATCGCAATCCCCTGCAGCATTTGTTAAATTCCAAATATTTGATATTCCTTTTGTATATGTATATGCTATATTTGCACCAGTTCCAGAATTAACCGAAAATGTATTAAACCCAGTCCATAACAAAGGGCTATCTCCAACTTGCACCCCTGCAACTTGCACAGCATCTTGAACAAATGCCGTTGTTGCAACTAATGTGCTTGAATTTCCACTTAATTGAGTAGTTGCAATTGCATTTGTACCTAAATCAACAGAGCCATTAAATGTATTAGTAAATGTAGGCAAAAATATATTATCTGTATTTAGTTGTGCATAGTTTGCCTCAATAAATGCAGTTGTTTGCACCGTAGTATCTGAGAATGTTATACCTGCCGCGGTTGTGATATCAATACCATTATTAAATGTGGCCAAGTCTGCAAATGTTGAAACATTTTGCACGGTTAATACTCCGCTCACAGTTGTGTTTGCAAGTGTCTCAGCACCTTGAGCAAGTGGAAATTGTAGATAATTTGCAGCCAAAAATTGATTATCAATTGGATCATTAGCATTTGTCCAATCGTCTGGATTAAATCCTGAATTTCCTCCAGATGGTGGTGGCTCCGCTGACATTATTTATTTTTAAGAAGAATAAATATATTTATATATAATACATATTATATTTTTTGTAATTTATAATATTTTGAAATGCCGCCAAAGAAAACTAAATCTGAAGGAGGTTCAAAGCCAACTGGCGAACTTGTTAATTGGTATGAACATATGCCTAAAAAATTTATTAGAAAATATCACAATCCTCATTATGATGTGCATCATATTCAAATCCCCTTTAGGGCATGTTGTATTGGGCGAAGCGGTGCAGGTAAGACACAAACACTCATGAATATAATAAAAACTATGACTGATACATTTGAAAAAATATATATCATTACTAAAAATAGTGATGAGCCAATATATAATTGGGTAAAAGATAAATTTAAAGATACAAAAGAAATTGAAGTTCTTGAAGGGGTTGAAAATATTCCAGACATTGATAAATTAGATAAAGAAAAACAGTCATTAATCGTGTTTGATGATCTTGTTAATGAAAGAAATCAAAAACCTATGGAGAGCTATTTTTTAAGAGCAAGAAAAAAGAATGCAAGTATGATTTACATCAGTCAAGATTATTATTCTATTCCAAAAATGATTAGAAACAATATGACATATTTAATTATTAAACAAGTTTCAAGTATGAAGAATTTGACAATGATTGCTAGAGAATTTTCTTTAGGATTAGACAAAAAGAAACTGACTGAGATATACCATCATGCAACTGCAGAGGTTCCTAGTTTTTTAATGATTGATTTAGAAGGTGAACCACAATATAGATTTAGAAAGAATTTTACAGAGTTTTATGAAGTCCCAGAAGCCACTGCGTAGGCATCGCAGATGGGACTGTGGCACAGTCCCTAACCGACCTCTATGGAATGAGATGACAATAAATAATTTAATTGCATATTTTTTTCAATTGTATTATATACCTAATAAATTTCTTAACTTATTTTTTTAAAAAAGCGATGTCCAAAGAACTAAAAGTCGATGCTCGTATTTTACGAAATGATATTGTCAGAAAGGCCGCAGTTGCTAATATGACTAATATTGCTAAACAACGAGAAGATTTAAAGCAAGGCATTATGCCAATTCCACCAGAGAGAAAATCCGCAACTGAAATATCTGAAGATAGAACAATTCAAGCAGGAGATGCCCTCAAAAATTTAATTGATTTAGGATTCAAAGACTCTGATGCTCAAGCAATTTCTAGTGATTTAACACATGAACAAAGAGTTGCATTTAATAGAGCATATCCACAAATTCAGAATGATTTTTCATCAAGGTTTTCAGTGAGAAATTCCACTCCAGAATTCTTTATAGAGTATTTGAAAAATTATTTGAAAATATTAAAAACAACTGGTGGTATTCCAAATAGCATTGGATTTTTACAAGATAATATTATTACAACACCAAATGATTTATTAAAATTAATACTCACATCTGAAAACATTGAAAGATTGCGAGACTTATTAACTAACGACTATGGGCTGTCAATGTTAGATAATCAACTAAATGCGACATTAGATGATCTAGCAGATGTTTTACCTACATCTAAAGTAATTTCTGATTTAAATCAGGTTATGGTATTAGATCCAGTATTGGGATTTGAATCAATTCAGGACATACTTAATTTATTAAAGCCCCTACCATCTCAAAAAGTAATTAAAAAAATATTAGATGCACCACACACAACCGCTGCACAAAAAACACAAATAAGAATTGATTTACTTTCTAAATTAGATGTATTAGAAAACACTGCATATTATAATCTTCCTGCAATATATAGAGATTTGGCTAATTCTATTGCTAATGCAACGGCATTAATAGGTCAACCACAAGCACCACCACAGCCAGTAATAGGACAACCACCACCAGCACAGCCAGTAGCACAGCCAGTAGCACAGCCAGTAGCACAGCCAGTAGTACAGCCACCAAGGCCAAACTCTCCACCCCCAGCAGTACCAATGGGGCAACCACAGTTATCCAATTTAGATTTATTTATTACTGAGATTGATATCATTTCTGGTAATCAAAAAGCAAATGCCAGCCATACTGATTTCGCTGGTGCAAGAGTTAGAGCCGTTCCATTTGTCATACTGGATATGACAAGAATTTGGCTTTTTACATATAAAAATGCAAAAAATCAGGAGTTGTACGGTCTATTAGAGGAGACTAATAATTCGCCATTTGAGGGTCGTATCATAAAAGATAAACTATTAATTACAGCCCTAAAACAAATCAATGCCGCAACCGAGGGAATACTTGGGGCTGAAACTTTATTTAAAAGAGGAATAACTGCATATTTAGCATCGTCTGGAAGAGCAAATGCAAAAATAGATAAAACCAATATAGATGAATTTATAAAAAGAGATACCGCTGGTAAACAATTTGATATTGATACGGCAAATAGAAGATCAGGAGCAGGATTTAAAAAGAAATCTACCGCAAAGCCTACTACTGGACTAAAACCAATTAGACTTGGTAGAGGATTTAAAAATAAAGATGATCCATATACAATGTATGATGAAGAATTAAAACTAACACCAATCAATCCATCTGATGTTATTAAGAGACCGCTAAAGAAACCAGCCCATAAAGTTTCAGAAGGAATAGACGGCGACGATTATCAAAAATTTGATGATAAGGCAAATAGATATATTGCCCTTGGTAAATATGCCATTAATATGAGACAACTCAAAAAGGGTGTTTTACAAATTGTATATAAAAGTTTAGCACCAATGTTATCATTTCCATCAAAAAAAATAAGTAGTGAATTACAGCAATATTTATTTGAATTACTAACTAACCAAAAATCATTACCGGCATTATATAAGCATGTACCAGAAGAAGATAAAAAGTTATTTGAAAAGGTGGCAATATTTGCTGGTGTATTTGACAAACTCAATTTGCCAAGAGTAAACTCATTAGAAGATGAGAAAAATGAAATGGATAGATTTAAATTATTACACGGTGAATTTATTGCAGGTAATGATAATGCTTCAATTGCCAGAGAATTAAGAAGTCTGATTTTAAAGTTTTTGGCAGACAATAGAATAAGTAAAGCAAAAGCATATGAATATCTTTTAGAATTAAATTAATGCTTAGCCCATAAGTCATTTAAATATTTAACATTTGTTTTTAAATCGGTGGAATGACCCCAAAGAAGAGCCATACTCAGAAGGGCTGGGGACGGTATTAAATTATCAATCAATGCTCGTTCTCCTCTTCCTTTAATATGTCTAGCCCAATATGCAAATCTTTTTTGTTTGTCTCCATGATCTATGTATGTGCCATTTTGTGGATTGTCAAGACCAAAGTCTATTTTTTTTCCATCGTCAAAGATAGCCCTATATCTTTTGTGTTTTCTTGGGCTGTCAATTATTTCTATTATTTTCATTCCAATTTATTATATATATAATAATATAATCATTAAATATTTTTTAAAATGAAAACACTAATTTTGAACAGTTCAAATATTTTGCCAAATTCCAACAATTCAAGACTTGTATATAGATTCCCCACATCTATAGTTTTGGAGAAGGGGCAAAAGTTAGCAATGACTTCATTTTCAATGTATTATAGCACATTCAACATTACGGCGGCATATGGCAATAATGTTCTACAATATGTTTGGTTTGATGGTATAACATATACTATCAATATTCCAGATGGATATTATGATATTACATCATTAAATAATTTCATACATTCAGTTATGATTACTAATCTTCATTATTGTGTTCAAGCGAGTAATGGCTATTTTGTATATTTTCTAACAATTACCACAAACCCAACATATTATGCCGTGTCATTAAACACATTTGGATTGAATCAACAATTGGCAACTGCAAACGGTTGGAGCAAACCATCAGGGTCTACTTGGAATATTCCAACAATTGCAACACAATATATTTATCCTATGTTTAACATATTAGATAATGCATTTCAAAATATTATTGGCCTATCTGCTGGTTTTTATCCATTGGGAACTGCGAAAGCAAACATTATAACAAATGGCACAACAGTTTGGGCACAGCCTACGACTGCAAATGCACCATATGGAACAACATTAACCGTTTCATTTCTATCAACTTTTACACCACAAGTTTCACCTGTTGCGAGTTTTGCAATTACATGTAGCATTATTAATAATAAATACAGTATTCCAAATTCCTTGTTATATTCTTTTGGGATTCCAGCAAATACAGATTTTGGTTCATACTTTACCATTCAACCACCTCAGATGGCATTCATAGATATTATGGAAGGAAATTATAATGAACTTATTATACAAATATTGGATCAGAATCTTAGAGAAGTTGCAATTGAAGACCCAACAATTGTAATTTTATTAAATATTACAGACCCTGCAGAACATGGAATTATGAAATAATTATTATTATGAAAAATATATATGCATTAATATAGTTAATTATTTTTTTTAAAAAGCGAAATGCGACTGAAAATACATAGAATGTTGAGGGGAATTACAAATTCTACCTTAAAACATCCAAAGCGAAACTATTTGAATGTTGAAACCAGTTCAGATAAAGTATATGGAGGAAAAATTAAAGCCATATCTGAAGGCGACCCAGTCAGACGAGCAACTGAGAAACTAAAAGCGATGAGAATTAAAACATCGAGGCCAGTTAAAAAAGCATATATTTCATTTGAAAATTAAATGCCATTGCATAGGCATCGCCTATTATTTTTTGGTCAGGGTTTTTCTAAAAAGTGTATCAATTAATTATTTTTTTTGAAAAGATATCTATATCAATATAATAATACATTTTTTCATCTGATAATTTTTGACTTCTAATTTTGAACAATGTCAGATCATCTCATATACGAGGATGCAGTATCCACAGAACTATACACCACATCAGAATTCACCCAAAAACAATATTTGTATGTGAACGATAATAACAATGGCAGTTATAGTTCTCAAATCGTGCTAGATACTACCAGTTTATCAAACAGTGGAAACTACATTGGATGGTCAGAGGCATTTATTTTAATGCCATTATTAATTCAGTTTCAGTCTGTAGGAGGAAATGCTTTAAATGCTGGTAGTATTTATGATTGGACAGTTGGAATGAAAAATGGATATTGGCAGATGATCCACTCAATGACTGTTGAATTTAACAACAGAAATATAGTACAACAGGTACCATTTTTAAATGTATTTTGTAGTTTTAAAGCAATGACTACATGGTGTCAGGAGGATTTGCAGAACTGGGGATCAGTTTGTGGATTTTATCCAGATACCGCAGATAGTTGGCTGTATAATAATATTGCAAATGCAACACCAACTGTAAATTTATTAAATACATCAGGCACAGGGATTTGCAACAATAGAAATTGTGCATATGTTAGCATGAATGATTTTGCCGTGGCATTTGGTGCCGCTGCTGATACTGGTGGTGTTTCTGGTGGTATTATTCCAGCATCATATAATTTAACAACTAAATGCACAGTACCAAATGCATCATTAAGACAAACATATAATGCAGGATTTCAGATGAGGCAATCTTGGATAAATTATAATCCATCATTTGGAGCAACCGCTGATGGTCAATTAGCACCAGCATTAGTTCCAATTCAACCATCCGTCGCGAATGCCGCCACTGGGCTTGGTTTTGTTGGGGCTTTTACGAGACAAGCCGTATCTACTAACCAGCAATTAATAAATAATGCCGCATCATATAATACACTATTTCAAGCATCTATACTTGGGCAAGGCACCGCAAATAGAACAATACAAATTCCAGCAATTTTGAGATTGAAAGATTTGTGTAATTTCTTTGAGAAAGTTCCACTTTTAAAAGGATCAACAATGAGAATTTACTTGAATACTAATCAATGTCAATTTCAGGCTCAATATATTGGAGCCCAATTATTTGCCACGGTTGCAGCAAATGGAGGAACTCCATCAAGCATTAACCAACTAAATTATGGTGCAATTAGTATGGCAACCGCACCGCAAATGCTTGGAGGTGGTGCTACTAATCCGCTAATGTTGTCCTCTAATGACCTTGGACAGGGTGGCTATACTGTAGCCCCAATGAATATTGCAAATAGTTCAGTGGTTGGTAGTGGTATTGCTAACAATATTGCACCAACTTCATCACTTCTAAATATTGGAGTATCAATTGCAAGGACTCAATTTTCATCACTCGCTTCCGCATCAGCACCAATTACCCAATGCAGATTATATGCACCAGCATACACCATGAACCCACTCGCAGAAACAAGACTATTAGAATTATCGCCAACTAAAAAGATTTTATACGATGATATTTTCCAGTTTTATTTCCCTAACCAAAATGCTAATGCTAATATCAACATCCTTGTATCAAACGGCATTCCAAACATTAAGCAGGTAATTGTTGTTCCATTTTTGACCGCTTCTGGGGCATCTGCAAATGGACCAGCTGTTCTTAATCAATATAATGTTTCAGTTGCAACTGTTAATACCGCCACTGGAGCACCCCCATTACTAACATCAACTCTATTATCACCATTTTCTACTGCTGGGGCAACTCCAGATCCTATTCAATTAGGAAACTTCCAAATTCTTATTTCTGGAAATGTATTATTTCAACAGCAATTGCAATATTCTTTTGAAGATTTCTATGAGCAAATGGTTTCTATTAATCAACTAAATGGCGGTGCTACTACTGGCCTAGCCTCTGGTTTGATTGGACTAAAAGAATGGAGTTATCTATACAGATATTATGTTGGCAATGCATCAAGAATTTTGCCATCAGAAGAAGGTATGGCTAGAAGTGTTCAATTGCAATGCATTAATCAATCTCAAGTTGCTATCGACCTTATGGTATTTGTAGTTTACGAAAAGGCCATCACAGTAAATATGTCAACTGGTCAAGAAATTGCTTAATTAATTATTTTCAAATAAATAATAAACATATTAATATAATCAATTTATTTTTTTACATTTTTAAACTACACTCAGTGTCAATTCTTACAAAGAACATTCACAGAATGCATACCGTTCCAATGGATTTAACTCGAAATGAAATCGATGCCCTATCAATGGGTATGGGATTAACAATTAACCCACATCATATAAGTCATGCAGGTAAGCACATTATTGTATTGCATCCAACCACATTAAAGAAGATGCAAATGGCACACCATAAAGGAAGATCACATCTTTTAAAATTTAAGAAAGGGGAGGGATTTATGGATGACCTTAAAAGAGGATTCTCTCATGCCGCAAGAGTTGGAAAGAAAATTGTTAAAGAAAAACTTCCAGCCGCGGCCAAACAAGCAGGAAGATATGCTGGTTCAGCCTTTGCTAAAATATTGGCGGAAAAGTTTGATTTGGATCCAGAGGTTGCAGAAAAATATGGAGAAATGGCAGGAGACTATATTGGCGAACAGAGTGGTAAGCACTTAGCACACAGTATGGGCGATGGCTTGAGAAGACGAAGAAATGTGTCCATCCGTGGTGGGGCTGTAAGAGCCAGAGAAAGAATTGTGGCACCAGATGATACACCAGATAGTAATAATATTATTCAATTAGGCTCTCCATATGGAAAGACTAACTCACCTCAAATGAATCCATTTTTTGTTAATAAGAATCAGAACGGAGGATATAATCCACTTGGTAGAACTATGAGAGGTGGTAGTTTTGCTACGGCTGGTAGTGGTTTTATGACGGCTGGTAGTGGGGCTAAAAGTTATGTATGTATGTAGCTCATTCCAAAAAATAAATTAATGACAAAATAAAATATTAACATAAATATAATACTATTTTTTTTACAATGATGACAAATGTTGATCTAGAAAATATGGCGGATAAATTAGGGTTGCCAATAGTTGGGGTATTTTCTAAGGATGAATTAATTAATGATGATAAAGCCCCTAGACAAATTGGGAGTTATTATGTTAACATGCAAGACTCAACTAAAGGGAATGGAACACATTGGATATTCATTAAAATATTTAAAAGTGGCCACGGATTATATTTTGATTCATTTGGATTTCCATCACCCAAAGCAGTTGAAATTTTTTTAAAACCATTCAAGCCATATGCATATAATAATAGAGAAATTCAAGACTATGATTCTGATAATTGTGGCCGTTTTTGTTTATGCACTGATGCATTAGTTAAAGAGTATGATGATTATGATAAGTTTTTAGAAATCTGGAGCAATAGCACAAAAGAGAATGATAAAATCGTTCATAAAATTCTTAATGATCTATTAAATAATTAATTAAATAAAATATTTTAATATCTGTATTTATATATAACAAAATTTTTCATATTAAACATTAACTAATATATTAATATATAAAAAAACTTTTCAAAATGATGAGACAAGAAATCAAAGACTCGATTACAGAAAATCGCAAAAAAGATAGACCTCTATCTGATAAATCTATTACGGCATATGCATCAACATTATTGACATTATACAAAAAGATATTTGGCGAAGATGAATTTGATATTAAGAATTTCAATAGATATATTGATGTCCTTGGATACATAGATGAAATCCCATACAATAAAAGAAAATCAATATTGGCCGCATTACTTACCGTATCAACAGATAAAACCGCATATGACAAATATCATAAAGCGATGATGGAGGATACAAAAGAATATGATAAAGAAATGGAGCAAAATTTAATGACTGATAAATATGAAGAGAATTGGATTACAGGCGATGAGATTGACGAGAAAGGAATTCCACTAAAACAACGATGGACTGAATTAATTAATAAGCCAGATAAACTCCCATCAGAGAAACAGGAATTGCAACAGTATTTATTATATGCTTTAACAAGTGGCAAAAAAAATATATTACCAAGAAGGCTTTTAGATTGGACAGAAATGAAAGTTGAAACTCATGATGCAAGGGCAAGAGTAAAACCAGATTATAATATATATGACCCTAAGAAAAAGCAGTTCTATTTTTACAGATATAAGACTGATAAAAGTTTCAACAGGCAAATTATTAAACCGTCATTAGAATTAAGAAAAGATTTAGCATTATGGATTAAAAATAAACCAGAAAGTGAATATTTATTTACTGATAGAAACAATTCTAAATTATCACCAATAACACTTAACCAGAGATTAAATAAAATATATGGAGATCATAAATCTATAAATGCAATTAGGCATTCATTCATAACAGAAAAATATGCAGGTGAAGAAATGCCAACAATTAAAGAATTAAAAGAAAATGCAACTAAGATGGCACATAGTGGATTAACACATTTAAAATATATCAAGAGAAAAAAATTAAATTAATTTATATATAACCGCTATTTTTTTTTGATGGCTCAGGAATTATCAGAGGTGTTTTATAGCCTACTTTTATCGTCAGGCATTGCATTAATATTAGCATTAGCAAGAATGGCATATAAATCAAAATGCAAAAGCATAGATTGTTGTGGAATCAAATGTGAACGAGATGTAGCAGGTGAGGAAGCATTAGATGCACAGCAACAAGCAATACAAAATAGAGAACCAGAAAGCCCAAGGAGTGAAAGAGTTTAAGACATTGTCGAGGTTTCGTAGAAAAAAGCATCGCTATTTTTTTTAACATTTTTTATATTTTATATTATATAGAACAAAATGAATCCATATGACATATTAAATGAAGAAGGCCATGAGGGCAATTTTACATCACAATTTAAATCAAGAAAATCAAGTCTAAGACATTTAGAATCATTAGCAGAATTTGCCGATTATATTTTGGCACATCCTACAGAATTCAAAAAAATAACAAGACAGAGGGCAAACTATTATAATAACCTAATTGCTAAAAAAGGCAGTGGGCTTAAAAATACATATAAGAATAAATTTAACAAAAAATATGGATTTCCAAAAGATGAGACACATTCAATTAAAGAGATATCAAAGTTATCAGGGTATCAAGTAAAAGGATTACAAACAATATATGATAAGGGGGTTGGTGCATATTATACAAATCCTCAAAGTGTAAGGCCACAAGTTAAAAGTCCAGAACAATGGGCTATGGCTAGAATTTATGCGGCAATAGATCCAACATCAAAAGCCCACAATGTAGATAAATCACATTTAATTAGACTCAACTGAATAATTACATTTTGCTTTCATGTCTTTTAATTCATCAGTTTCTGGGAGTTCTAATGTTGGAGACCCAAATATTTCAGCCTTGAAAACTCTTCTCTTTTCTTGATTATATAATATAGATGTATCTTCATCAAAAGAGTCTAATATATATTTTAATACTTTCTCAATGTGAGGCAATGTGCTAATTAATGCAGAATGCAAATCTGAAAATAAAATATTAGTATTATCTCTGATTTCGTGCAGTTTTTTAATTCTGTCTATTATTTCTTTTTTAGGATCATCCGATTTAAATATCTTGGCTAAATCTTTAAGTGATACAGATTCTGCGGTATACAATAGACCAATGAATGCATTGAATGTATTAAAACAAATAGTTAGAAATAATGAAACCCTAAATGCTGAGCGACTTCGTTCTAAATCTGAAGATGATGGATTTTGACATATTTGAAGTTGCCCCCTAATGTCCATATTAATAATTTGAAAACCACTTGGAGTAATAAAATGAAATTCGATATAATCAAAAATAGCAATACATAAATTAACAAGGCATCCATGATTTGACATATCTGATAAATAACCATTATAGATGTTTTGGATATTGTCAAAGTGAACTGATAAATTTTCAACACAATTATTTTCACTCATTTTTTTTTTGTATATATTAATATAAATATCTTTTATAAAATGAAAAATAAATATTTAGGATTTCAGATTGGGTTTGCTAGTATGTTTATATGGACAGTCTATGATGACCAAAAGAAATTGATTTTAATCTCCAGTTTGTATTAATATAAGTAATGATGATTAACAATTTATTTTTTTTTGACATTTTTTGAGACATTTATATATGGCCTTAGAATATAAAAATAATGATGTTATAACT
>Ga0209550_10001696_pt1 | contig 21119 bp, 15 predicted proteins | sample LauGreSuBDMM15SN_2_FD_187567 | JGI IMG/M metagenome (GOLD analysis project Ga0209550, IMG submission 187567) | Freshwater lake microbial communities from Lake Michigan, USA - Su13.BD.MM15.SN (SPAdes) (version 5) | ecosystem: Environmental > Aquatic > Freshwater > Lake | place: Lake Michigan... | reverse complement strand
CGACGAACTCCGCCCCCGCGCCGACGGCTGCCCCTACGCCGAACAGATAACCTACGTCACCGACCGCCCCGGCCACGATCTCCGCTACGCCATCAATGGGACCAAGATCAAAACCGAACTCGGCTGGACCCCGCGCCAAGACCACGCCTCCGGCTTCCGTAAAACCGTCGCCTGGTATCTCGCCAACGAGCCCTGGACCTCCGCCATCTTCAACGGCTCCTATAAGCTGGAACGTCTCGGCACCAAGACCTGACCCATGCGACTTTCCCCTCACATGATCCATTCGCTCCGTCTGCTCTGGCAATTTACTCTGCGGGGGATTGAAACGCGCTACAAAGGCAGCCTGCTCGGCCCGCTCTGGATCGTGCTTTCGCCGCTGCTGACGCTGAGCCTCTACGTATTTATCTTCGGATATGTTTTCAACGGAAGGTTCGGTGTCCTGCCCGACGAATCGCGCACGGACTACGTCCTGGCGCTCTTTCTTGGACTCAACATGATCCAGTTTTTTTCCGAGGTTTTGGCCAACGCGCCGCGCGCAATCCTCGGTTCGCCAAATCTAGTCAAAAAAGTCGTGTTTCCACTGCCTGTGCTGCCATGTGCACAGGTCGGAATTGCGCTTTTCGGCCATATGATTTCGACCGTGCTGCTACTGATCGGTGTGTTGTTTTTAGGCCACGGACTGAGCTGGTATCTACTCCTTTGGCCAGTGGTGCTGCTGCCCGTGGTCCTCATGGGTCTGGGACTGGCCTTTGTGCTCAGTTCAGTCGGGGCCTATATGCGCGACATCAGCCAGATGACCGGCTTTCTCACGCTGATTCTTATGTATACCAGCGCTGTTTTTTACCCGATATCAAAAATTCATGACACCTTCATCTGGAGCTTTTTAAAATTCAACCCGCTGCTTCACGCCATCGAACTCTCGCGCCATGCGGTGGTTTGGGGACTGCCGCCCAATTGGCTCGCGCTTCTCGCACTCTATGCAACCGGAGTGCTCGCACTCTTGGGCGGTTGGATCGTCTTCAAAAAACTCCGTATCGGTTTCGCTGACGTATTATGACCAACACCGAATCAGACCAGGGGCCGGCGATCGAAATTAACGGCATTTCCAAGACTTACCGCATCTGGACGAGCCCCGTGGCTCGCATGAGGGGCCTCTGCTGGCAAATCGCCAGCGAATGCACGCAGGTCCTGCCGACATTTTCGCGCTGGTGTGCAAACCGTGAATCAAAGCACTTTCGGCCATTCGAGGCGCTGGCTCCCCTCAGCCTCGCCGTCCACCGCGGCGAATCGGTGGGCGTCATCGGCCGCAATGGCTCCGGGAAAAGCACCCTCCTTCAAATTGTCGCCGGAACCCTCAACGCATCCTCGGGCGACCTGCGCCGCCGGGGCCGCGTCGCTGCGTTGCTTGAGCTCGGTAGCGGTTTTGATCGCGATTTTACCGGGCGTGAAAACGTTTATTTAAACGCCTCCGTATTGGGCCTGCCACGCCACGAAATCGACAAAAGACTGCAATCTATACTCGATTTTGCCGAGATCGGAGATTTTATCGATCAACCTGTGCGCACCTATTCCAGCGGCATGACGGTGCGGCTCGCCTTCGCCGTCTCCGTGCATGTTAACCCGGATATTCTGATCGTCGACGAAGCGCTGTCGGTGGGCGACGCTCGTTTCCAGCTGAAGTGCGCCCGCGCGATTGATCGATTCATCGAGAAAGGCGTCACACTCCTGTTCGTCTCGCACGATGCCAACCTTATCAAGCGGCTCTGCAATCGGGCAATCTTGCTTCATCAGGGCCATTTGCTTTACAGCGGCTCCCCGGCCGATGTCGCCAACCTCTACACTAAGCTTATATCGGTCGGTGCTGGTGATGCCAAAAATATCTCGGAGGATATTGCAAAACTTATAGCGGAAAGGCCCGAGTCGGCACCCGTTTATAGGCCAGCCCCCCGAAACACACCTGAGCCGGCAAAAGCCGCACCCCCTCCGGCACCGGTCATTTTGGATCAGCGCGCCATCCCCCAAGCCAGCGGCAAAGAATTTTCCTACGGCAGCCGGCTGGGTGAGATCGAACAAGTCGTCGTATGTGGTGAAGATGGCAAATCCCGCACGGAATTCGATAGCGGTGACCCAGTGACCGTAAAACTGAACGTTCGTGCTGGCGACGACTTTCCTGAACCCATCTACGCTCTTACTATCAAGAATGCCGCCGGCGTTGAAGTCTACGGGACGAATACGCTATATAGTAAACAAATAGCCCCTCCCATTCGTAGTGGCGAGCGCCGCCGGGTAACGTTTAAATTCCCGATCAACCTAATGAACGGCAGCTACTTCCTTTCCTTTGGTTTTGTTCATTTTTTCGGCGACGAACTGGTCGTGATGCATCGCCGTTATGACGCCATCAAACTCAATGTTCACGTGCGCGACCGCTGCTTCGGCGTCGCCAATCTACACGCCACGATCCAGGTGGAACCGCTCTAATCCAAGTCTCGCATGAATATATTCTTTCTGGCAAACAACCCGGCGCAAGAATACCCCGCCACCGCAAGCTTCGACGAAGTCATGGGGTCGGTCGGCTTCAACACCGGCAACCAGCTCTTCACCCAGGCCGTGCTGCGTCACTTGCGTTTTGAACGCTCGGGCTTTGGCTTTTATTTCGACCCCGAATATGTTCAGGCCAATTTCGACGCGATTGTCGTTCCTGCCGCAAATTGGCTCAATGCGGGCGAAGATTTCGGGGAGCAAGCGGATCTTCTCGCGCAAACCAATCTTCCTATCTACGTGCTGGGGCTGGGTGCACAGTCCCACGCGACCGATGCAATCCCGGTATTGAAGCCCGGCACCTTGCGTTTGCTTCAGCTGTTTTCGAAACGCGCCGAAACTATCGGGGTGCGCGGTGACTATACCCAGCGCGTGCTCAATCACTACGGCATCAAAAACGTGCGTGTCATCGGCTGCCCTTCGACCTTTTGGCACCGCACCCCGGATGCTTCTTTGAAGGCGAGGCGTGCGGCCGACGGCCCCCCGCTCAGGATCGCCTTCAATGGAACCCGCTACCACCTCCATCCTCAACTTTTCGACACCAGCATCGGTCCGGCACGGACGGAAGCTGTTTATAATGAGCTCTTCGCCGGCAAACTAAACTTTGAGCTGGAGACGAAGCTCTATCACAGCGCCTTCGCCTCCGACTCGGACTATATATACCAATCCGAACGGCACGAAATGCGGCACTTGCTCGGTCGCGCCGAGACCGAGTTCACTGAACAGGAAAAGATGCAGCTCACCCGCCTTTATGGCGCCCCCAATTGGCCGGCGGTAGATTCCTATATCCGGCGTCGGGGCAAGGCCTTTTTCTTCCCGGGGGAGTGGATCTCCAAGATGGCCGATTATGATTTTGTGATCGGCTCTCGCCTCCATGGCTGCATGACCGCCCTTCTCGGCGGCACCCCGTCGTGCCTGATCACTCACGACACACGCACCCGCGAACTCGCCGCCTTCCTCGGCATGCCCAGCCTCAGCGCCGCCGAGTTCCTTGCCCGCGGAAACGACCTTCGCTCCATCTACGACAATCTCGATCTGGAGCACTTTTACACGAACTACCGCCTTCGCTTTCTCAATTATCGGAGCTTTCTGGAGGAGAGCGGCTTACCGCACACCCTCACTGATGGCCAGAATGCCGACAGCACCCAAGGAATCGACTTTCTCCGCACACGATTGAAGGGGCTGAGCGCTTCCGTCGCCCGTGAAGCCGCCTCGGCCGCCAATCTGCGCACACGCTTTGCTCAGCTTGAAACCCGGACGGCCGCGGCCGCCGACGCCCTAAACGATACCGAACAATCCCTCGCCGCCGGAACCGCGGGCGTCATGCATATAAGCAACATCCTCCAACGCGTGGAATCCATTGTGTTGACGCCCTTATGATCCGGTTTCGACACAACGGCCAAGACATCAGCCTCGCCACAGGTTCGACTTGGTGCATGCCCATGGAGGCCGCGCCCTATCGTGACACCCCCAGCGAAGATCTGCTCGCCGTCATCCGAGAGGTCAGGGCGGGCCGGCCTTGGCGCGAAGCGGTGCAGTCTCGCTATAAACAGTCCAACCCATGGCTGACCCGAGTGGTGACCTCACCCTTGCGCGACCTGTTTTTCCGCCGGCACCCCGTCTCCCCGGGCTGCCGGGTTTTGGATATCGGCGCCGGCTGGGGCCAGATAGCCGTTCCCCTGGCCCAAGCCGGAGCTCTGGTAACTGCTCTGGAGCCGACCCCCGAGCGTCTGGATTTCATTTACGCAGCTGCTAACCAAGAAGGGGTTATACGGAACATGACCTTCCTTAAGGCGGACTTTTTCGCACCCCAGTTTGAGCCGGACTTCGATCTTGCGTGCTGCATCGGCGTGCTGGAGTGGGTTGCCAAGTTTCGACTGGGCGACGCACACGAAGTCCGGGTCGATTTTCTGCGTCGTATCCGCGCGCTTTTGGCCCCCGGCGGCCGTCTGGTTATCGGCATCGAAAACCGTCTCGGTTTAAAATACATTATAGGGGCACCCGACGACCACATCGGGGTCTCTGGTATTTCTGTTTACGATCAAAGGCTGGCCGATAGCAAGTGGCTCGCCCGCACGGGCATGCCCTTGCGTTGCCACACCTTCACGCGGGCCGAGCTGGAAACGTTGCTCGCCGAGGCAGGCTTCACCACCTGCGCTTTTTACGCTGCCATTCCCGATTATAAACTACCGGAATGCATTCTTCCTCTGGGCGATGCAGTCGATAAACATTATATCGAAGCCCCTTTCCTGCCGGAGCACAATGGTAGCAACGGCACCCCCTTGGCCTTCCAAGCAGAGCTCGCCTCCCATTACCGCTCACTGGCGCACCTCAAAGTCTCAAGCCAGTTCGTGCCCAGCTTTTTCGTTGTTTGCACCTTTTAAACCAAATCATGCCGCCTGATTTACAAGCCTCTGGATTGGATCAACTTCTCTCGCGCTTGCGCGGACTGCCCATAGATAAAGCATTGCTAAACGGCATCACTTCGATGCGTAAAAAAAGCAAGCAGCAAAGCCTTACTTTTCTCGCCTACGAGGGCGAAGAGCCGCGCATATATCTTTACTGCGGCCCGCACCTGGAAAGTCTTTATAAAAAAATCCGTAAGCTAGTGAAGGATTGTCCCGCCATCACCAGTCAAATCATCGCTTGGGATCCCTCGCCGGAGGCAGACCTACTCGCAGTTAATTACATTACCGGCGATACGCTTGAGAACTTGGTCAACCAAGGTAAACTCGCCCTACCGGACGCGTCGCAGACCATACAAGAGCTGCTGACACAGCTCAAAGCGAGCGGCCGGCCTTCAACCGCAAAAGCTTTTCTGGCGGAAATACACACTATTCTCGATACGGCCGCCAATTTGCCGCTTTTCAAACGGGCCGAACGCGACTTCATCTTGGGGGCGCTGCGACTCTGGTTCGAGGAAGAATCCCGCGCCATTTCACCAGTCCTTTATGTCACCAACGGAGACTTCATCGCCCGCAACGTCGTGATCACCGCTGCAGGCACACCGTGCCTGATTGATTACGAATTCGCCGGATCCACCCACTTCTTTGAAGAAAACTTCTGGCGATGGAACCGGTTTTCCAAGCTCCCTCCTCAATGCCGTAACCTCTCGGACCCCCTTCCCGCATGGATGCGCGCTCTCTTCCTGCTCAAGCAGTTAACCATGGATGCCCTTGTTAGCGGCACCAACTCAGGGATTCCGACCAGCCCACCTGCAAGCGCGGAAATTTTGCGCGACTTGGCCAAAATCGCTCCGGAGGCAAAGGCGCTCCAGCCCGGCCCGCTGTTTTCCTCGCTCTTTGACCTGCCTGACAGCGATCAGGAGGGCTGCATGGCCCATCTCTTTTGGAGCACCGACGGAAACTTTAGCGAAGCCTGCTCGATTCGGACCATGATGCCTGCCGCTCAACCCAAGCGGCTATCTTGGACTATTCCTGCCGCGGCAATGACGGACCGGCTGTTGCTCCGTCTTGATCCTCTGGTGGGCACCGGCTTTATCGAGGTCGATCATTTTTCGCTTTCCGCCGTTCGCGCCGACTCCACGAAGGGTCTTGCCAGCTCAGGGCTCATCGCCCGCCGCGAACTCCTCAACCTTGGATCTGAACGCTTCTGGCTGAGCACCGGCCAAGACCCCCATTGGCACATCACGGGCTTCACGATTCCTGAAAATTGCGACTTAATGATTGAAATCGGCGTAGCCTGCTACCCCTGCAAGCCATGGCCTAAAAGTTTTATCGATGCGTTTGGCGAACTCCAGAAAAGCTTTAGTGCAAGCGTGGCCAATGCGGAGGCACGAACAAAAAAAATCGGCTCTCAATTGGAAGAGGAGCGTGCCCAGACCAACCGACTGCGCGAGCAGCTGGACAACGATATCACCGAGCTGCGCAAAATTGGCGAAGAGCAGCAGAGTGTAATGGCAAACCTGAATGATGAACTCGACCAGCTCCGCGCCAAGGAGCTAGCTATGGGCCATAGCATCGACGAACAGAACAAACGCTGCGCCGATCTCCAGAACGAGGCTCATGCCCACCTAAGGACGATCAGCGAACTTAAAAGCAAAGCCGACGAACTGCAGGCGCAGATTGCGCTCACTACCACCGACTCCGAACTAAAGGTCAAAACGCTCTCGGACCGATTGAAGCACAATTTGGGATTACAGCAAACCGCCGAGACCCAGCTCAAGGAAGTGCGCGCCGCGTTGGCCGATGAACAGGCCGGCTCCTCTCGTCTTCGCGAGCATCTCGACTGCGTTCAAAACGAAGCTCATTCCCACCTCAACACCATCTCCGAGCTGAAACTTGAAGCCGGTGAACTCAAGGCCGAGATCGCTCGGATCAGCTCGGATTTCGAACTCCGGGCGGTAACCCTTTCTGGCCGCGTGGAACACCACTTGGCGTTGCAAAATCAGGCCGAAGCACTGGCTAAAAAACTAGGCGCGGAATTAGACCAGGAAAAAGCCGAGACAAAGCACTTACGCGATCAATCAGACCAAGACACACGCGATCTTCTGCAAGCCAGCGGCCACCATATGCGGTTTGCGGATAAAATGCGCGATGAAATGTCCGCGCTCAGTGCCACAGAACAGGCTTTAGGCCAGACAATTGAGCGACAAAACCTCCTCTGTGAGCACCTTCAAATTCAGGCACGAAACCATTTGCGGATCATCCGGGAACTTGAGATGCAATCCGGGTTTGTGGAAAACCGCATTAAGGAGGTCACCGCAGAAGCCAAACTCAACGCCAATGCACTCAAAGCAAAGATCGCGACCAACACCGCCGACGCCGACCATAAGGTAAAAGCACTGGAGGCCCAAGTAGCCGCGATAACTGCCGATGCCGAATTACGGGCCAGCACTATTGATGAACTCCGCTCGTCAACCTCTTGGCGCCTGACCACGCCGCTACGCCTGTTCCAGTCACATATTCTCCGGCCGCTTCGCGCTTTTTTGCCTTTTCCCAATGACCTCACATTTAGCATTCGGCAGATCCCTGCGGGCTTCGAGGTAAAACTTACCTATCCCAAAGCCGGCCCTCGAATCACCCGAGCTTGGGTGCAAATCGGTAAACGCCGTATTCCCCTTGCTCGAGACAAAGAAGGCTTCTTCGCCTACTTTAAAACCCGTCCGGGTCTCAAACTGCTCTCGCTAGTGGTCCAAACCGCAGCCGGAGACACAAAGATTCTCGCCAACCGCCTTTACCGCGTCAGCCCGACGCCGCTGAGCACGACTCTACCCACGCACACAAACCCAGCCTCATTTACAGGACCACTTGTAAGTATCATCGTCCCCAACTATAATCACGCAGCTTACCTGCCCCGAAGACTCGATAGCATCTACGGCCAAACCTACCGCAATTTCGAGGTCATCCTGCTCGACGATGCCTCCACGGATAAAAGTCATAAGGTGCTCAAAGCCTATCAAAGTCACTATTCGGAGTGCACCCGTTTCGTGCCCAATCGGGCCAATACCAAGAGCCCCTTTAGGCAATGGGCCAAAGGCATAGGATTGGCACGCGGTGAAGTCATCTGGATCGCCGAAAGCGACGATTACTGCGATTTAGATTTTCTCGAAAAACTGATTCCCTCCTTCGGGGATCCGGCGGTCATGATCTCCTACTGCATCACAAAATTTGTGAATCGGGACGAAACTTCACAGGACTTTACCTACGACCATTACGTGAAGGGCTTATCCGCCACAAAATGGAGCTCGGACTACATTGCAGCCGCTCACGAGGAAGTGCGGGTAGGCCTAGGAATCCAGAACACAATTCCGAACGCAAGCAGCGCCCTCATCCGCAAGCCCACGGGCAACCCGCTGTTGCTAGACGAGGAATGGCTCCGTATGCGCGTATGCGGCGACTGGATTTTTTATCTCTCTGTGATTCGCGCTGGAAAAATCGCGTTCACACGCTCAACCAGCAACTATTACCGGCAACATCCAGAAAACACCTCGGCGGGGTCTCGGGTGCGGCCCGTTTACTACAAGGAACACGAGATTTTTGCCCGACATCTCGCCAGCCTCTATGACATCGCACCCCAAGTGCTCGACGCGCATAAACGACGCCTTGAGGAGCAGTGGGTTGTCACGTTCCGCGATAATCCGATGCCCACAGACTGGAGTTGGCGCGACCATTATGACATGGTGCTGATCCAAAAGACAGCGGCGAATCGCAAACCCAACGTGATGGTCGTCTGCCACGACTTTATGACAGGAGGAGGGGAGATGTTCGCCATTCGTCTCGCGCTCGCCCTGCATCAATCCGGTATTGCGGTTACATTCTATGATTTCAACGGCGGTAGTGGAAAAGCAGTTATGCGCTCGCGACTTCCCGCGTCCATACCGATTATCACACGAGATATCCATGCGGCCATACCGCTCGAATATTTCGTTAATTCACTCGGTATAGAGATCATCAGCACCCACCACTCCAGCTGCGAATGGATGTTTGCGCAGGCGATGGAGCAGATGGCCGCGCGCGGAGCCACTCGCATGCCCCGCCTTGTCGCCACCCTGCATGGTATGCATAATCTCGAAGAAGAAACGCTACACAAGCATCGAAGCCTTTTGAGGAAACATGTCTCCCATTGGGTGTATGTGTCAGATCGCAATATAGTGCCCCTTATAAACCAGGAATTATATGATAAATCCTACTGTACTAAAATCCCTACGGGTGTTTTTCCATTTTTACCAGATTCCAACGTTCGTCATCGGCGATCAGATCTAGGAATTCCAGAACACGCATTTGTCGTATGCGTCGCCAGCCGGGCAATTCCAGAAAAAGGCTGGGCTGAAACTGTGGAAGCGGTGCTAAAGACCCGAGAAAACACCGGCCGTAATGTTCATCTTTTGTTAGTTGGGGAAGGACCTATTCAGCGTGAGATGAATATGCGCACGCAACCAGCGCATATTCATCTCCTAGGTTTCCGGGATGATGTTGTCGAATGCTTTGCACTTTCGGATGTCGGAGCGCTGGCGTCTTCCTATCCCGGCGAAAGTGCACCTCTGTGTGTAATCGAATGCCTCGCCGCTGGGCGCCCAATGATAGCAACCGACTGCGGCGAAATTTCTACAATGATAAACGCTGACTCGGCCCAACCGGCAGGCGTGCTCATCCCGGTTAGGTCATACAAGGAACGCGTCATAGACCTTACGAATGCTATATCGCGAATGGCCGAGGATGCACTATACCATCGGGAATTATGCACCAATACAGTTCGCGCAGTAGGTCGTTACACTATGGCGAACATCGGCGCTGCCTACGCTGATATTTTTTTAAAACTAGCATCCAAACGTATCGATCAAGCAACAGACCGTCATCTGCGCCTATGTCTGGCTCGAAAAATACTTTAGTCGCGGCGACTACAATCGCAAGTAACCTGCCTATGCTGCCTATCGGCGTCTATGCCTAATTATCTAAAACCTCTCCTCGTAATCGGCACGGGTTTTCATCGTAACGCAACCGATGAGAATCCTGGGTTTGACTGTCTCTATTCGTGGCCGAAATTACTTCGAGAAGTCGCTAACCACACGGGGCTTCTCCTGCGTTGGTATTTTGCAGATAGAGTTAGAGTCGATATCTACGATGAGCACGAAAAAAGCTTTTCCCGCTAAATGAAGTTATCGATTATCACTGCCACATTTAATGCCCTCGAACTAACTCAGTCTTTCTGGGCTAGTTTGCGGGCCTACCCTCCTAATGTTGAATGGGAGATGATTTGGGTTGATGATGGCAGCACGGACGGCACACGCGAATGGCTGCGCACACTGCCCGCTCCACTGTGCCGTAGTTTATTTAATGATACAAACCTAGGCTATGCCGCCGCAAATAATCTTGGCGTAAAGCACGCTACCGGCGACATCTTGGTTTTTCTTAATAATGATCTTGTTTTGACGAATGGATGGTTTTCGCCTTTATATCATACTCTGCAAAGCGTTTCAGGGGTTGGGATCGTCGGTAACGTGCAGCTTTCAATTAAAACTGGCCTGATTGATCATGCCGGTGTTCGGTTTGATTTAGTTGGTCTGCCTATCCACTATCTTAAAAACTGGCCTCGGAGTGCTTTACGTGGAGATGGAATTTTAAGTAATGCTGTTACAGCGGCTTGTTGGGTAGTGTATCGGAAGGTTTTTTTAGAAAACGGCGGTTTTGATGATGCTTATCGAAATGGAGGTGAAGACTTTGATTTATGCATTCGTCTTGGCAATGCGGGGTATAGGCATTGGGTTGATTATCGAAGTGTTATATGGCATCATTTAAATTCTAGCCCAGGTCGGAAGGGCCATGACCTTCAAAATCAGGCCCGATTTTTGAGGCAATGGAGCCATGCCACTTCAAAATGGGGGCAAGCAGACTGGCCCCGAGCTTATATCTCCCGCATTTTAAGAAATCCGAAACACATTAATGGCACCAAAACTATTGATGCTCTTCTTCGTGTTTTGTATTTGAGGCGTGGAGATTCAGCATGGGCCGCTTTGCGCAGGAAGAGGCTCATGAATCCGTCGACGGTTCATTTTAAGGCAATAAATGAAACGGCTTCCTAATCTAATCCATGAACCCCTCTGATTTGCGCATTCTCTACGTAGCGCCTAATCTTCCCAATCCAGCTACGAGTGGGGGAGCGCAGCGCACTGGACTTCTGTTGCAAGCATTGAGTGAACTCGGCCACGTAGATGTCGTTTTCCTGCCAGCACGACTCCCTGATGATTTATCAATTACCGAAATCAAAGGATGTTTTAATGTTCTAGCGATTGAATATACTAATGTAATCCGAGAGCATGCGATGCCTCCTAAATATGGAAGACTTTTGGGGCCGGGAGCCACGTCCTTTTATGTGGCAGGACGCCATCGTTGGCAGCCATTCCACGAACTGGTTCGTATAATTGGCGATATACAACGCTACGATTTTGTTGTTTCCCGTTACCTTTCCTCCGCTTGCATCCTGGATCTTTTTCGTCATGCCAAACTGATCATTGATGTAGATGATTATGATCCTGATCGTCTTCGACAGCGTCTGCGCGCTTCGGGATGGCTGAAGCGCTTAACTCTCAGGCGTTGTTTACATTTCTCCCTTCAAGCACATCATTCATTTTTGCCCCGTGCTGCCCATTGTTGGGTGAGTAATCCGGCGGATCGCAGGCATGACGGTCTATCTGATGCTACTTTATTGCCGAATATACCTTATTTACCTGCGGGGTTTCCTGAGCCCAGTTACGCTTCGTCTGCTCCGCCCGTGTTGCTGTTTGTCGGCACGCTAAGTTACAGTGCTAATAGCGACGGTTTGGATGCGTTTTTGCGACAGGCCTGGCTTGCTATCCTTCACTCTCGCCCTAGCGCTCGGTTGCGTGTAGTGGGACAGGGCATGTCGGAGAAGCAGCGGACTCAGTGGGGTTCGCTTCGCGGTGTCGAGCCGATTGGTTTTGTCGAAAACTTAGCTGAGATGTATTCAAGCTGTCGTGCATGCATCGCGCCCATGTTGGCCGGTGCCGGCACCAACATTAAGGTGCTGGAGGCGGCGGCTTATAATCGTGCCTGCGTGGTTACTCCGGTTTCCCATCGCGGCTTTGAGGATTCCTTGCCTGCGGATGTAGCTTGTTTGCGCGCGGAGTCTGTAGCGGACATGGCGCAGCATTGCCTGCTGTTGTTGGGTGATCCGAATCTAGCAACACGCATAGGCGCCAATGCCCGCGAGGTTGTGCGGCAGCATTACACTCAATCTAGATTCACCGCTGCCGTCCGTGCAGGGTGCGACCGGGTTCTGGGCAGCGGGCAAGGCTAAAGGTTAGTTGATTTATTTTGGTGCCATCGCATTCACCGCCTCGGGCTCCGTCGCTACATCGCGAACGCCTGCGTAATTCTCCACTACGAGGGAGCGTCCCCCGTTCGCAAAGATAACGACAACACCAACCTCGCGCGCTTCAAATTCTTCTGGGCCGACATCATTCGCCGCGATTTCGTTCCACACGGCGCCCGGCTCGCCCTCTCAGCTACCTGTGCGGCTCACTCATCCAGCCCTGCGCACCAAAGCCGCGAAAATTTCCAGATCCCTCGTTCGCGGATGTCGCTTCCGGGTTGAGTGGAGCAACCCAGAGGTTTCTCGGTCTTGCTCCGGAGTCCTGTTAAACCCGAAATCCGGAATCGGAACCGGTAAGATGTCGTAAGATACTGGACGAAGCGCTGTAGCGCGTAGATGGCATCGCGTATTCGATGGCCCGGAGGTCCGCTCGTTATGGGTGCCCGCCATGCGGGCGATACCAGGCGCAACAGATCATCCAGAGCGAACCCAGCGGTGCACTAGAAGTGCATCGCTTTGGGTGAGCGAACGATAAGCTGCCCAGCAGGTTGCGGTAGATAGCCGATTCCCATTTCGGATTTAGGGTTAAATCGCGAGGCGGAAGCCGAAGGTCCTGCCGACTCGTGGCTTCACTGATACCTCGGCGTGAGCTGTTTGATCGGCCAGCGCGCATAGATGGACGCAGATAGAGGGGCAGTTCACGCACTTTTGTCTTAGGCAAAAGGATAAAATTGTAAACCTAAATAAACCTAAATAAACCTAAATTAGGTGGTTATTTGGTAACCGATCACTGGTTATTTGGGTTCCTCGGTTAGATCGGACCGATCACATCGCCTTTTCACAATCGATGTCCGTCGAATGCGGTTTCCCAAATAACTCACTATTTTAAACTCAAAAAATTAGAATGACCCCATCAATCGCATGACCTTATCGATCGCCTACTAATTTTATTCATAAAATCCATTAACGTCTTATCCCTTGGATTGATTTTCTGCGCATCAAAGGGTTTAGCTTTACGGTTACCATAGTGATTCGGCGGGTTACAATGTTCGCTTTTTTTAGAGCGCAGATGGAATTTTCGGCGCTTCAAGTGGTAATGAATCCGGGATGCTTGGGGGCTTCACAATATTTTATCGCCCTGTGAGATAATGCCCAGCTTAACTCACTTTCCAGATCCCACTATCCAACCGAAACGGTTCGTCTACGCTCCACCTTTTCAATTTCCAACTTAACCTTTACTGGTATTGTCGCCATCTCCGCAGCGCCACCCATGGTCTTACCCTCATTCTCGTCCGCTCCGTCCAGCATCCGCGAGCGCTGCTGCGACGACTCCGCCACCAAGCTCCGCCTCCGCTACGCGCCCTACTACCACGCCATGCAGGCCCACGCCGGCACCGTCGTCCGCCTCCAGGATCGCGATATGATCATGCTGGCGAGCAACGACTACCTCGGCCTCTCCTTCCACCCCAAGGTCATCGAAGCCGGTCGCGCCGCCATGCTCAAATGGGGAACCAGCCCCACAGGAGCCCGCGTCTCCAACGGCTCTCGCGCCTACCACCTCGAGCTCGAGGAAAAACTCGCCGCTTTCCTTGGCAAGGAGGCCTGCCACGTCCACGCCGCCGGCTACCTCTCTTGCCTCTCCGCGGTCGCCGCCTTCGCCCAAAAGGGCGACACCCTTTTCGTCGATAAAAACGTCCACTCCTGCCTCTGGGAGGGCATCCGCCTCTCCACTGCCGACGTCGAGCGCTTTGCCCACAACGACCCCGCCCACCTCCGCTCTGTCGCCGCCGCCGTCCCCGCCGCCAGCCCCAAGCTGCTTGTCGTCGAGGGCATCTACTCCATGGAGGGCCACATCGCACCGCTCCCCGATCTGCTCGCCGCCGTGGACGCCCTCGAGTGCTTCAACGTGATCGACGACGCCCACGGTTTCGGCGTGCTCGGCCGCCAAGGTCGCGGCACCTCCGATCACTTCGGCGTCACCGACCGCATGGACATCATTTGCGGCAGCCTCTCCAAATCCCTCGCCAGCACCGGCGGTTTCGTCGCCGGCTCCCGCGCCTCCATCGAGTTCATGCGCACCCACGGCAAACAAACGCTCTTCAGCGCCGCCATCAGCCCCGGCCAGGCCGCCTCCGCCACCGCTTCCCTCGACGTCATGCAAACCGAGCCCGAGCACCACGCCCGCCTCTGGCAAAACACCCGCGCCTACAAGGCCATCCTCACCGGCCTCGGCCTCGACACCTGGGGCAGCGAGACGCCCGCCGTGCCCATTGTCATCGGCGACAAAATGCGCGCCTACACCTTCTCGCAGGCCCTGTTGGAAAAGGGAATTTTCACCGTGCCCTCCATCGCCCCGGCCGTCCCGCCCGGCAAAGACCTGATTCGCACCGCCATCTCCGCCGCCCACACCGACGCCCAACTCGACCGCATCGCCGACGCCATGGCCTACGCCAAGAAAAAGGCCCTCTAACGCCGCCCCTGGGAACGCCGAGCTCCAGCTCGGCATCTGCATCCACGCTTGCCTGTCATTTCGCTTTATCTGCCCCCATTCTTTTCCTATTTTTCTCTCATGCGTCCGTTTTACCGCCTGACCGCCATCATCGCTTCCTTGCTCGGGGCTTTGGCCCTCTCTGCCCAAGACTACCCCACTTATCCCGAAAGCAGGCTCCCCGAGCTAGCCTCGCTCCTTGAAAAAGCACGTGAAAACGCTCCGGCGCTCGTTGCGCAATCCATTGCTCAACAGGAGTCCGTCGCACGCCTCGACGTCGCAAAGGCCGCCTACTACCCAAGGATGGACCTAAACTCCACGGTCGGCTACCGGGTCACCCGATACGACGCATCCAACGTCGAGGACGAAACGAGCGCGGGAGCGAATTTCTACGCCGTGATCCGCCGCCCGCTCTACCACTGGGGTGCCATCGAGGCGCGCATTCGCCAAGCCACGCTTGATCAAGGTAATGAAAGCCTGCAGCAGACGCTCATCCTTCGGCAGATCAAACGGGGTCTTCGCGCCAACTACCTCAATCTCCTGATCAATCAAGCCACCCTCGGCAACTTACGCATTCGCAGGGAATTGACCGAGGCCCGGCTCAGCCGACTTGCCTCCGATCAACAGGCCGGAACGGTTTCCGCCCTCGATTCGACTCAGTTGAATCTTAACCAAGAGCAAACCTTGATCGATATCGACTACTTGGAGGCCGATCAGAAGCGCATCCTCGCCACCTTCAAGCGCGACATCGGCTGGGCCGACCGGCTCGCGCTCGCCCAGCTCATCCCGGCGCCCGATGGCCCCGCGATTCTGGCGTGGGTCGAAAAAACCCGCACCGCCGGCCTCACCGAGTGGACCAACGATCACGCGGAGGTCCTGCGCCGCAAAAACCTGCTGAAACGCGAAAAAGCCGAACTTGTCTGGATCAAATCCCGTCAACGCCCCTTGGTAAACATCGCCGGCAGCGCCATCCGGGATCAACGCAACGTCGGCTTGGCCAACAATGTCGACGCGATGACCTATTTCGTCGGCCTCGACGTTTCTTGGAATGTTTTCGACGGCTTCGAAACGTCCGCTCGCGCTCGCGAGGCCAATTTTCGGCTCCGCCGCTATGAGCGCCAGCTCGAGGCCTATCGCGCGGAAATCACCGCCCAAGCATATGACGTCCTTAACCATATCGCATTTCAAGCCCGCCAGCTCCAGCTCAACGAAAAGCGCGCCAAGGCGACCAACGAGGGCTATCTCGTAGCCGAGCGCGACGCCACCGAGGGCCGCTTGTCCTCCCAGGCCCTGCGCGAACGTCAGCTCAATTCCCAAGAGACCTCATTAAGCGTGTGGCGCACCCGCGTCAGCTTGCTGCTTGCCCTCAACGACTACCTGGATCTGACCCTCCCGGCGGCCATCGATTTGCCCCCGGGGGCATAAACCCGCCTGCGCTCGCTGATGAAATCCACTTATAAAATCCTGGCCACCTTAGTCCTTGTGATCGTCGGAGTTGGGGGCTGGCTAAAATTTGGGAACCGGCCCGAAGTTGCCACTGCGGCCGTAGTCCGCGATCTGGCGGTTGACGCTGTCCCGGCTGCCGTAAAAGTCGATCCCGAGTTCCAAATTACCATTACCAGCGACGTGGCCGGCTTGGTCAAAAAATCCAACCTCAAGCTCGGGCAAATCGTGAAGGAAGGCGATTTGCTCATGGAAATCGACCCGGGCGTCTACGTGGTTGAACTGGATCGCCTTGAAAAACAGCTCGCAAACACCCGCGAGCAATACGCTCTCGACTTCGACCAGCGCAACGCCCTCGACCGCCGCAAAGAGGACCTCGCCAACTTCGAGCGTCGCGCCCGACAGGGCGACTACCCTGAACTGGAATTGAAGCGACGCCAAGAAGAGTTTCGTATCTTCTCCGAACAACAGGAGAAGGACCGCCTAAGCCGCGAGCAAAATATAGCCAATACACTGTATAGCATTAAATTGCAGAAGGACTGTATCACGCTATGCGTCACAAAAACCCCCGCGGCCGGCACCGTCACCGAGGTCTTTGCCCAGCCCGGCGAGGTCATCGGAGTCCGCGCGCCACTGGCTCGTCTCTACAGTCAGTCTCTATTGGTCGAGGCCCGAATCAACGAGGAGGACTTTTCCGGAATCCGCCCCGGCTTGGAGGCCTCCGTGCGCTTCCTCGCCTACGGGCCTGAACTCTATCCAGCCAAGGTGGTGAAGGTCCTCCCAAATGCCGATCCAAAGAATCAGCAATACCGGGCTTATCTGGAGGTGAGCATTCCGGCCGACCGGCTTATTCCAGGTCTGAGCGGCGAGGCCAGTATTATCCGCAATCGCCGTCTCGGGGCACTCATCGGGCCCCGGGCCGCGCTCAAGGACGGGGCCGTTTTTGTGATCGAAAACGGTGTCGCCCGCCGCCGGGTGGTGTCAGTCGGCTTTCGCAGTCTCAATGCCTTTGAGATCCTCGACGGCGTGCCCGAAGGCGCCCTGATCGCCACCTCAAATCTGGACGCCCTCCGCGACGGCAAACGGGTTCGGGTGGCAGAGTAGGGGAGTAGAGCGAGCAATCCCCATTCGTTTTAGACATGAGCCTATCGTTCGACGTAGCCCAGGCTTCCAGCCTGCATCCGGGCAGACTGGAAGTCTGCGCCACAGCTCGATAACTGCCGCTCCCTCCAGCTAACCTGCTCACCACCGACCATGTCACCCGCCCTCCTGATCGCGCTTCGTTTCCTTGGCGCAAGGAAGCGCGCCATGCTCATGAGCCTCACCGGTATCGTGTTTGGCGTGGCGTTTTTCGTTATCACCCAGGCGCAGACGGCCGGTTTCGAGGCCTATTTTATCAAAACTATCCTCGGTGTGAATGGCATGGTGCGCGTTGAGGAGCGCATCCAATCGAGCCGCTCGCTCGCCGCCAGCGAAGGCAGCGCCTTCGCCATCGCGGTCGAAGGATCGGTCAAATATATCCCGGGAATCCAGTTTCCCAACAAGGTGATCGAGGCTCTCCACGGTTTCCCGGAGGTCGCCGCCGCCTCGCCGGTGATCCGCGGCAACGCCTTGCTTCTGGCCAATTTTCGCGAATACGACAGCAAGCCCTACGGCATCGACCTCGCTTCGTTTTTGGCCGTTTCCAACCTGGAGCAGAGCATCGTCAACGGCCGGCTGCGCGACTTCGCCGGCAATCCTTACGGCCTCATCGTTGGCGCCAGAATCGCCCGTCGGCTCAACCTCCAGATCGGCGACTCCGTTCTCCTCGACGGTGCCGGGGAACCCCAACGCTTCCGCATCGAGGCTTTTTTCGAGACCGGCATCGATCAGGTGGACCGGGAACGCATCTACCTCCACCTGCCCGCGATCCGAACTCTGCTGAATCGTCCCACCGGCGTCTCGTTTCTCCAAATAAACCTCGTAGATCCCGCGCTGGCACCCGCGCTGGCCCCTCGCATTCAGGAAGCCGTCGGCCACTCCACCATGGCTTGGCAGGATCGCGAAAAAACCTGGCTTCAAGTCTTCAGCGTGCTGCGTGTGTCTTCGGCCCTGACGATCTCAACGATCATTTTCATCTCCGGATTGGGCATGTTTAATACCTTGGTGATGATCGTCGTGGATAAGACACGCGAAATCGCGATCCTGCGCTCCATGGGCTATACGCGGGCGGATATCGGCCGCGTTTTCATGTTTCAGGGCGGCATCGTGGTCGCGCTCGGCGTCATCATCGGATGCGCCGCCGCCGCCGCCGGCACGTTTACGCTCTCCAAAATTCCCATCCGCATCCGCGGCATTTTCGCCAGCGATCACTTCGTCGTGCTTTGGGATCCGTGGCACTACGTTGCAGCCGCCCTTATCGCCACCGTGGTCGTTCTCGTGGCCAGTTATTTTCCCGCCCGGCGAGCCGCGCGGTTGGAGCCGGGAGCCATCATCCGGGGAAGTTCCTCATGAGCCTGCTACGCGTCGAAGATCTTCATCGCCATCTCGGCGAGGGCGACAACCGGGTCCACGCCTTGCGCGGAGTCGCGTTCTCCATCGAGCCCGGGCGCACCTACGCCATCGCCGGTCACTCCGGCTCGGGTAAGAGCACCTTGCTCTACCTGCTCGGCCTGCTCGACGTGCCGGACGCGGGAAAAATCTGGATCGGCGACCAGGAGACGAGCCGGCTCGACGAGGAGGCCCGGACCGCGATCCGAAACGCCCGCATGGGCTTCGTCTTCCAGTTCCATTTTCTTCTCAAGGAATTCACCGCGTTGGAAAATGTGATGCTACCCATGCGCAAGCTCGGAAAGCTCTCCGAGACGGAGATGCGGGCCAAAGCTGCCGGGTTGCTGGACTCGGTCGGCCTGGCAGACAAGGGACGGCGCCTTGGCAACCAGCTTTCTGGCGGCGAGCAGCAGCGCGTGGCCATCGCCCGTGCCCTGGCCAACGATCCGGCACTGATCTTGGCCGACGAGCCGACGGGAAATCTCGACCAGGCGAACGCCGATCGGGTGTTTGCGCTCCTGCGGGACTTGGCGCATACGCGAGGCCAGGCTCTGCTTATGGTCTCGCATAATCCTGAACTAGCCCGACGCTGCGATCATGTGCTGCACATGCGCGACGGCATGATCGTGCAGCCCCGAAACTGAGCCGATACCCACGCGGCCTTCATCGAACCTTATGTTATCGGTTTCTTTTCTCCTAAGGTTCGAACGGCACCCGCGAGTGCTGCGAAGACGACGCGGTCACAAACCCGCGTTCGCGCTACGCGCCATATCATCATCCTAATTTTGGCAGTCCAAACCAACCGCGGATTACACGAATCGAGCGGATAAAACCGGATACAGAATAAACCACAGGCCCAAACAAGTCTCCCGGCGGGTGAATAAAAGATGGTTCATAATATCCTGACACCCGCGTTCATTCGCGTAATCCGCAGTTCCGACCGCCGTCTCTAGGCTTATACCTTGGGTAATCAGCCACGCCGAGGGCTCACGCACACCCAGGGCCATCAGCGATTCCGTCTCTTCGTTCTAGGTAGTGGCGCGGGGTTTCATGCGGGAGGCAGTTTTTCGGCGACACTTTCAGCGCCTTTCGCTGTTTCGACTCCAGCTTCTTGATGCTCTCCGCTGCCGGGAGGTGCTCGGGCATCGTGCCGCCGAGTTCTTTGATCGTCTGGCCCACTTTTGCGCCGACTTCGCGGTGGGCTTGGTTGGCTGTTTCTTTGCCGGTGATCTTTTCGCGGCGGAGCTTTTCTCTGGCCTGCGTCGCCTGGAAGAGATTGGCCGCCAGCTCGGTGCTGCCCATGTGGTCGAGGATCTGCGCGCCTTTTTTCAGGCCTTTGCGGCGGTGGATGTCTTACGCACCGAGGCCACCGTAGATGCCAATGTAGCCGCGATTTTGAAGGGTGGCATAGTCGCGGGGCTCGATCACTCCGGAGTCTTTGGCGTCGTCGGCCAATTGGCTGTTGTGAGTGCGTAGTTCGGAGCGGATCGCGAGACGGCGCTGGGCCTCCACCTCTTCGTCGGAGAGCTCCTGGCGACGGGTCTGGATGGCGAAACAGGTCTATCCCTGAGCAACGATTTCCTTGGACGGGTCGGCGTTCTGGATGACGAGGTAACATTCGTAGCGCGACATCATCACGGTCTTCACCCGACGCCTGGCGCCCTTGCCGACCTCAATCATATCGTCGGTTTCGACGAAATGATCCTCCACGCGCTGGCCGCTGTCGAAGCAGGCGGTGCGCGCCTTCTGGATGACTGCCTGAAAATGGCGGTAATTTACGTAGCCGAGCACCTTGGCGAAGTCGCGGCTCGACCAAAATTCGTTCCCCCGCCGGATTGGTGCGACGGATAGCCCCAAAGGGAGTCATTTCTTGGTTCATGTGAAGGGAGCAAGGTTAACGTCCGGCGGGGAAAACTTCGGGTGTGACTGGTTTGGTTACGGGGCGGATATCAAGCTTAGGTAACGTGGCCATGACCGATAGAAATCAACATTTCTCGGCCTGCTTGTTTCCTTCAGATCGGTTGTAAATTCGGACTGCGGCATTGGTTGGGTTGCCGCGTCAACCTGACAAACTAGCGGGCCAAAACTCCCCGTCAGGGAAGAAAAATGGCGGAGAGCGAGGGATTGATTCGCGTTGCTCAGGGTCTTACCCCGGCGCTGCTGCGCCGTCCCTATCCCTGCCTCGGATGCTGCGCATCCCCTTTGGTTTCACCAAAGATCCATTTGCTTAAAAATGGCGGAGAGGGAGGGATTCGAACCCTCGGTAGGTTGCCCTACACACGCTTTCCAAGCGAGCGCATTCGACCACTCTGCCACCTCTCCAGGTGAC